>ENA-UPTA01000724-UPTA01000724.1-activated-sludge-metagenome-genome-assembly--contig:-NODE-724-length-38200-cov-34.250623_pt1 | contig 38200 bp, 38 predicted proteins | sample MGYA00238184_ERZ773361 | MGnify/ENA primary metagenome ERZ773361 (study PRJEB29100, sample SAMN05720205) | activated sludge metagenome | isolation source: anaerobic digester from wastewater... | reverse complement strand
TAATGGTTCATCCATAAATTACGAAATATAATAAGACGTTTAGCTTGTAGCCCATCGCCCATTGCCTATCGCCTATTCCCCATTCCCCAAGAGATTGCGAATATCCTGAGGAAGACTGAACAGGGTTTCCATCTCCGGCGTTTTGACTGCGACCTGCTCCGTACGTCCGCGTGCACAAACACTATTGTCGGCCACCTTACGGATTTCAAAATCCACTACCAATTTGATGTTGGCATCGGCCAAAACGGCTTTGCAGATAATCTCATCGCGATGTCTCAACGGAAAAATATGCTTGGTGGATGTCCGGATAATGGGAAAAATGATTTTTTCCCGTTCATAGTAAGCGTAGAGATCAACGCCATAGTGATCAAAAAGAGCCGCCCGCGCCAGCTCAAAGTAGTTGAGGTAATTACCGTGCCAGACAATCTGCATCGGGTCCAGATCAAAAAAAGGCACACTGATTTTCACTTCGAAACTCTTCTTTTCATCCTTCATGATTATCCTCGAAAAAAATCCGTGTAGCGGATGACAACACACATTCTTTCAATATCCTCATCCAACGGCCGGTCTCTGGTTACGGAATCACTGACTTGACGGATATTGCCCAGCGCTTTCGCCAGCAGCGGCCGCGCCGAGATATTTTTCCGAAGCTCGCAGGCCTGCGCCGCCGCCAGCAAATGGATGGCCGCCACCCGTTCCGCAAGCGTGCAGACCCGCTCCGCATCGCGTGCCGCGATGGTGCCCATACTGACTTTATCCTGGTTATGGGATTCTGTAGAACGCGAAAAAGACGCGGCAGGCATAGTCGCTTTCAAAGCTTCTGCAGTCAGGGCCGAAGCCGCAATGGACATGGCTTTAAAACCATGATGAAGTTCGTCCTGCTCGTTGTTTTGAAAAACCAAATCTCCCGGAAGCCCTCGATTTAAATTGGGATTCACCAAAAGCATCACCTGGCGATCGCACAAATCCGCCGCCGAAGCCACTGCCGCTTTCAGTCCGTCCATGGCAAAAGCAATATGGCCACCGTAAAAATTGCCGCCCATGAGTACTTCCCCCGTGGCGGGGTCAAAGATCGGATTGTCGTTGGATGAATTGGCTTCCATTTCCACCCATTTTTTAATCCAGATCAATGCGTCATGCAAGACCCCTAGCGCCTGCGGCGCACAGCGAAGTGAATAAGGATCCTGCAGCGTTTCCAGCGCGTCATCTTCCAATTGGCGGACGCTGACGCGCGAAAGTAAAAGATGGGCAATCTTTTTGGAGACATGGGCTTGCCCGGGAAAAGGCTTGGCCTCCGAAATGACCGGATGATAGTGATGGGCGTTTCCTTTCATGGCGTGAACACTGAGCGCCGTTGCATAAATGGCCGCGTCCAGAATCCTTTCCGCGCGCTCCACAACCAGCGCTGCAATTCCCGTCATAACGGTGGTGCCGTTCACCATGGAAAGCGGCTCTTTGGGTTGGTAGGAATAGGGTTTTAATCCAGCCTTTTTTATCGCCCTGGCCGCAGGCATCACATCGTCATCATAAAAGACATCGCCATCGCCCTTGAGCGCTCCCCCAATGTAAGCCATCGGTGTCAGATCGCCGGACGCGCCAACAGAACCTTCGCAAGGCACAACCGGAGTGATACCAACGTTTAAGAAATCCGCCATCTGCCTGAGCAGAGCAACCGATACGCCGGAATACCCTCTGGCCAGACAAATAATGCGCGTCAACATCGCTGCCCGGGTTTCCTCAATGCCAATTGGATCGCCTGTGCCGCACCCATGAAAACGGAAAATATTGACACCGTTTTTTTCAGCCGTTTTCAAATCAATCCGGTTCCCGCAGGATTTTCCATAACCTGTATTCACGCCATAAACAGCAACCCCCTTTTGCAACGCAGCTTGCAGGGCTTTTTCCGTTTTGGCCATCCGTTTCAGAAAAGCGGGTGATGCACTGATGGCCACCGGCAATCCATCTTTGGCCACGGCAATCATTTCCGCAAAACTGACATGACCTCCATCAATCACCAGAGCGTTCTTTTTGCCCATTTTTTTCATTTAAAAATTCTCCTTTCCTTGCGAGAAACTAGGAGCAAAGGATTAGGAATTAGGGACAAGGAAAAACTTAAATCGACTTATCCCGTCAAACCAGGGGAACAGCGGGTCTAAAGCCTCGCACTCCATCCCTCCTATCACCCATCGCCTCTTGCCCCTATCCACTTACCCTATAATCTCCGCAAATAATTTCACGGCAGGATGCATTGCCTATTTCAGAAACTATCCGACCGGATTTGGGAAACAAATGCAAACGATCCGTTGCTTCCAATAACCTCAAGACAAAATAAGCAGCATGGTCAACCGAATCACGCGCAATATATTCTGCATTTGCATCAACATCCTCCAAAGCAGATGGCGACTAAATCACTTTACCCATTTCCGCAACTTTTGCTTTGCCTCATCATGTGCAATGCCATGACCATCGCTGATTTCACGCTCACCATGTTCAAATTTAGCCCGCATATACAGGGCATGCATAATGTCATCCATCGTTGCCTGCTCTGGTAAATTCTCTATGATGGTACAGGCCATGCCCTTCACTGAAGAAATCATTCTCTACTGCATTTTTATGAACTCCTTTTTATTGTGCTACTGTAGGGTGGGCAAACGGTTTTTTCGTTTGCGCGCCAAATCATTTCATCCCAGCTATGAATTTAAAAATCCGCACTACATTGTCAATGAAATCAATTTATTCCGCGTGCACATGATAAAACCATGTGCACGCTACCGGCTAGGGGCTTTTCAGCCGATAAAGTTCTTCCTTGTTTTTGGCAAGCTCACTACTGGTTTCCCGCAGCCGGCAAGCCAAAACTTCAGCAATCATTTGATAAAATATAGCACAAAATGCCACCTTGTCCTCATTGTAAAGTCTATCCATAAAGGATACATCTGTTGCCAGACAGATAACATTGTCAATGGCCTTAACCGAAGCCGAACGGGGACAGCCGTCGATCACACACATTTCTCCGAAGATATCTCCTGTTCGCGTCAGGGTGTCAATTTCCGCCCCATTTTTAATAATACGGACACCGCCGCTGATCAAAAAATATATCCAGTTATCATAACTTCCTTCCTCGATGATGATTTCCCCCTCGGCGTATTTTTTTACATTACTGGAGTTGAAAATCTTACCAATATCTTTTTTACCAAAACACTGCATCACCGAGACATTCTTCAATTTCTCTATCAATTCGATATTTTCCTTCAAGAACTCGACTTTCATTTTTACCTCTCCCTTTGTGTCCAGTCGGTAGGGTGTGCAAGCGGCTTTTTTGCTTTTTCACAGAATAATTAATTATTTTAGAATCTTAATCAATGAATCCCTCTCAAGGACATTATGACCTTGGTGACTTTTTAACCAAGCCTTCTGCCAGATCAATAATGTTGATGGATCAGAAATATTTCGATTCAATTGACAATATTGAACCAGCCCGGAAAGCATGGGGGATGCAATCGGCATTTTTGTTTGCGCACCGTAAGGCTACGAGTTCCATCCCTCCTATCGTCCATCGCCTCTTGCCCATTGCCTCTCTCCCCTATCCACTATCCACCATTCACCATCCACTCTATCCACACTCAGAGCCCCTTCCCCTATCCACCTACGAACGCACTCGTGGCTTATAGGTTCCGTCTCGTTTTTCCTTTTCCATCACATTTTTCAGCATTTTAAACATTTTGTAGTTTTGCGGTTCTTCTTCATAAAACCGATCCCAACAGTAGTAATACATTTCCTGCAGTTTTTCAGGTGTCATCATTTTCGGCTGAAATACCACGCTGCCGCATGTGTAGTCATTCCAATTATAGGAAAAAATGCGCCCCGCACCGTGCAAATCATCAAAGGTGCGTGTGTGCGGGAAAGGTGTAAGAATGGTAAATTCCGCCATATCCAGTTCAATTTCCAGGAGAAAATCCATCCAGCGCTTGATATAATCCTCCGTATGATAATCCAGCCCCAACAAAATGCTGCCTTCCACCGCAATGCCATGGTCGTGGTAGCGCTTGACGCGGTCGCGAATAAAATCGGAAGAATCAAAAATCGCCTGATAGACAAACCAGGCGCCGGCCTGCGCCGCCAAATCCAGCACCTGATCGTCATCTTCAATCGGATGGCTGCACCATTTCTTTTTCAGCGGAATCATTTCCTTGAACAATCCCATTTCCCAATCTTTATCCTGGGCCAGCGAATTATCCACGATAAACAAGCGGTTATTGTCAATCGACGCCAGTTCTTCAACAACCCGTTCAAAGGGTCGGGGACGAAAGCTCCGGCCGCCTAAAAATCTCACGGCGCACGGATAACAGTTGAACCGGCAACCCCGTGACGCGTGCACCAAATCCACCATCTGCACACCCCGGTAATTGTACATGGCACGGTTTAAAATGCTCCGTCTTGCCGTTCCGACACTTTCAATGGGCGGAAATTTCTGCATATAGTCATAGACGGGTTGCAGGCGGTTGAATTTAACGTCATCAAAAACCTGTTCCATGCGGCCTTCCGCTTCCCCTAAAAATACGGAATCCGCATGTCGACCAGATTCCTCGGCATGCAGCATGGTGGCAATCCCCCCGCAAATCACCTTAATGCCCCTGACACGGAAGGCGTCGGCAATTTCCCAACCCCGCCGGACCTGCGCAGTCAACATCATGGAAATCCCCACCAGATCGGCAGTTGCATTCAAGTCGACCGGTTCGACATTTTCGTCAACAAACGTCACTTCCACGTCAGCGGGAAGCGCGGCAGCCATCACCACCGGTCCATGCGGCGGCAGTGTAAAGCGTGTCTGGCGGTCCAGTTTTTCCCACTTTGGGTAAATTAATAAAAATTTCATGATTCCCCTATTTGATTCTGGTTTTATTTCGTAGATTGTTATCCTGCTTGTGCCCTTCCGTCAGAAACGGTTTTCCGATGCAACTCTCGCTCGTTTGCCGACCCATTCTCCAAAATTCAATTCTATCCTCTCATGTCGCCGCAGGCGCTGAAAACCAAGTAAGCATAGGTTCCACCGAAAGAAACACCGGCAAGAACCGCGTTTTTGATCACGACTTCCTTTTTCTTTTCCATGACGAAGTTCAAAGGCATCAACGGATCGGAAAGCCCGACCGTTGGAGGTAGACATTTGTTTTGGACCGATAAAGCCAGGGAACAAGCCCGTATGCCGCCGCCGGAAAAACTTTCACCGATTGCCCCCTTGATAGAGGTAACAAACGGTTTTTGTTCACAAGAAGCAAAAGCTTCCTCATACGCCCGCGCCTCCGCCAGATCCAGGAGGCGCCCTCCATTGGCCGCCGCCATGATTGCCGTGACATCCGTTATCGAGATGCCAGCTTGTTGCAAAACCCGTCTCAAGGCCTGCCGGACCCCTTGGGAATCCTCCGGCCAGCCGGTCGGCGTCTCGGCAGATGAGCAGAGGCCCGCGCCGCTGATCTCACAATAGATATTTGCGCCTCTTTCTCTTGCCGACGCCAGAGATTCCAGGCACAGAATGCCGCATCCTTCCCCAGCCACGTAGCCGTTTCGCTCTTGATCAAAGGGACGGGCACCTTCCCGTCCGCCATCGTCTGGCGAAAGACCTCGAAACCTGGATAGGGCTTCATAGTAAAATTTTGACAAAATATCCACTCCACCGGTCAAAAGCACGTCCGCTACACCTCGTTTTATTTCCGAGAGGGCATAAGCGATGGCTGTTTCAGCAGAAACTGCATATTGGGTCACTGTGGTATTGACACCGCGGAACCCCATCTCGATGGATGCGTGGGCCGCCGGTGCATTCATTACGGTATTGGGGACAAGAATCGGGTTGACCGATAACGGCCCCTGGGAAAGCAGTGTGCCGGCCACCTGTACCGTCACGTCCGTCGCTCCAAAAGCCGTTCCCAGAAGAATGCCAACTCGGTCACGGTTTTCTCTTCCGACCACAATACCCGCATCCTCCAGCGCCATGCGTGCCGCGGCAGTCGCCAGAGACGATGTTTTATCCATCCTTCGCAGATTTTTGGTTGAAATAAAATCCCGCGGTCTGAAGTTTCGGACTTCCGCGCCTAGATGCGATGCGACATTGTCGGCATTAAACGCCTCCAGTCCGGAAATACCGCCGTCACCTGATAAAAGCCTTGGGAAAAATTCATCTTTCCCCACACCCAATGGCGTGACAAGCCCGAGTCCGGTCACAACAATACGTTCTTTCATCGGCACGTCCCGTTTTTCATCCATGAACCGCACCTCTGCCTTCATATTTCCCAAAAATAACCGTAGTATTGTTTCCGCCAAAAGCAAAAGAATTGGACAGAACTGTGCGCAGTTCTCGCTGACGCGCCCCCTCCGTAACATAATCCAGGTCACAATCCGGATCCCGCTCCTTCAAATGGATGGTCGGCGGAATAAACCCCTGCGACAGAGCCAGCAGGCAGACAATGGCCTCCAGCGCTCCTGCCGCATCCAGAGGATGAGCGTGCATGGATTTTGTAGAGCTCACCGGGATGGAATAGGCGCGGCTTCCAAAGACTTCTTTAATAGCTCTGGTTTCCGTAATGTCATTGGCCAGCGTGGCGGTTCCATGAGCGTTGATATAATCAATGTCTGCGATGGTGAGTCCGCTGTCCTTGAGCGCGGCCTGCATACAGCGGACTGCGCCGGAAGCCTTTTCATCCGGAGCGGTCATATGAAATGAATCGCAGGTTACGCCATATCCCAGAATTTCACCGTAAATTTTTGCTCCCCGATCAAGCGCCGACTCCAAAGGTTCCATAACGAGAATGGCTGCCGCCTCCCCCAAGGAAAGGCCGGCGCGATTCCGGTCGAAAGGCCGACAAACATCTTCGTCAACCGACTTTAATGCATTGAAAGCTGAATAGGTAATCCTGGACATGGGCTCCACACCTCCCGCCACCATCAACGATGCCTGCCCAAAAGCAATGATATCTCTCGCGAATCCCAGAGCGGTTGCTCCGGAAGAACAAGCGGTCATAAATGTAGCCTTCGGACCGGCAAGAGCCAGATTGGACGCTATCCGGTCAGCGGAAGACGCACAATAGACGCTAGACAGACGGGAAAATTTCGCCCGGTTTGCTCCTTTTTTCAACAGGTCTGAATAAAAGTCTTCCGCTTCGAACAGCCCTCCAGCGCCTCCACCGATGGCCACACCTGTATTTTCCCGAAATGGCTCGGGGAAAGGGTAGAGACGGGCATCCCGCAGGGCTTCCAGAGTCGCAGCAAAAGCGAGTTGATCGGCGCGCGACATTCTTTTCGTTGAAAATGTATCCGGAATGGACTGAAGGGGATCAAAATACTTAATCTGGCCTCCCTTATGGGTTCGATAGGCAGCCGTGTCGAACAGATCGATATCCGTTATGCCGCAGACACCGCTTTGCAAAGAAACCGCAAATTGCGAGACGTTTCCACCAATGGCATTTACCGTACCCATGCCCGTAATGACAATCCGTTTTTTCTGCATGCTTTCTTTTAACCTGTTTTCAAAAATAGGCGAAAAAATTTAAAATTAAGACATCAAAAAGTCAAATAAATATTCGTGCCGTGCCAATCATCGCAAAACCTTTGCCAAACCACATCTTGCCTTCCTTCCCGTTTTCGAAAGAAGGAAGCTCATATTTATTGGACGGTTTTGCAAAGCTCTCCGGATGTGACGAATGCCTTGTTTAAATTAAGATTTTTCTTGCCCCGGCTTTCTTGCGGCGATTTCCCGCTCAAAAATTTGCCGGGACTGGGATACCACTGCGGAAAGAGAAAAATTTTTCGCCTGGTAATCCGGTTCCAGCGCCCCGATCAGTTCCATGGCAATGGCATGCTTTCCCTGCGTCGCAAAAGAAAAAGTTCCGGGACGGAACAGCTTGTCGGTATTTTGGATCAAAACCAGAGACAAGCCCTTGCGGCAGTAACGCGCAATGCTGAATACCCCCCTGTTGAAAGGATTGATTTCACCATGACGGCTGCGCGTTCCTTCCGGAAAAACAAATAAATTGCCGCCCGCCGCCAGATGACGCTTGATGCTTTCCAGATGGTCAATCATGGCCGGCCCGCTCATTTCCGCAGGCGCCGACGGAATATAACCGGCTGTTTTTAAAAACCAGCCAAAAATGGGGACGCGGAAAAAAGTTTTTTTCACAATCGTTGTGTGACGCGGGAAAAGCGAGACAAGCAAAATGGGATCTAAATAAGAAAGGTGATTGCAGATAATGATGGACGAGCGGAGTGAGCGTACATTTTCAGTGATTTGAAAGCTTGTTTTGGGAAAAAGCAGGCGCACCAGGGCAAAAAAATATTTCATATGGAGGTGAAGCATCATCTGAATAACAGCGGCGACATTTTTTAAGCGAAGGGACAGGGGAAAAAGTAAAATCAGGAGAAGCAACGGATAGCCAAAAAGAAAATACACCCACAAAATCAGCGTCAAACCAAAATCCGCGGCACGCCGGAGAAAATGAACAGGAAGCATTTTTTAGGTCAACTTTCGAATCAGCAGGCTGGTATTCACACCGCCAAACGCAAAGTTCTGAATAGCGACAGTTGTAAATTTTTGTTCGAGCAGATTTTGCACATGACGAATCATCGAACAGCGTTCATCAACATTTTCAAGATGGAGCGTCGGCGCAATAAACCCTTCCTGCATCATGTAAAGACATAAAACCGTTTCTATGCCTCCGCACGCCGCCATCGTGTGTCCCATGTAACTTTTCAGGGCCACGACTTGTGGATGCAAACCAAACACGGAACCTGTGGCCTGGGCTTCAATAATGTCTCCCATTTTTGTGGCTGTGGCATGGGCGCTGATCAGATCAACATCGGAGGCATTCAATTTGGCGTTTTCCAGCCCCAGTTGAAGGGTTTTGGTAATACCCTCCAGATTGGGCAAGATCAGGTCTCCTCCATTGGAATTGCAGGCAAAACCGATGACTTCCGCCAAAATGGGCGCACCTCGTTTCCTGGCAGATTCATAGTCTTCCAAAAGAACAGCGCCTGCGCCTTCAGCAACCACCAACCCGTCACGAGCCTGGTCAAATGGGCGTGGGGTTTGATCAGGCCGGTCATTAAACGAGGTGGAACACGCCAGCAAATTATCAAAAACCGCGACGGTAATGGTGTCGTATTCATCCGCTCCGCCGCAAAGCATGGCATCCTGCAAACCATATTTGACGGCTTCGTAACCGTAACCAATGGATTGGCTGGCCGTAGTGCAGGCGGTTCCTGAAGAAATAATGCGGCCGGTAATGCCGAACATCTTGGAAATGTTGACCGCTGTCGTATGCACCATGGATTTCAGATAATCTACCGCACCGATATTCTGATAAGCCGCTTTGTCTTTTGCACCGAAGATAATCTTGTAAATATCACGCTGCACGGTGGGCGACCCGTGAATCGACCCGAAAGCAATACCCAACCTGCCTCCCGTCACAAAGCTCTCTGGAAGCTGCGCCTGCTGTAAAACCTCCTTGGCCACCTGGCAGGCGTAATAGGCCACCGGCCCCATGGTTTTACGGTGCTGGCGCTTAAAATCATAGGCTATGGGGTAGTTGACAGTGCCATAAACACGGGAATGAATAAAGCGGCCGATTAATTCATCTTCCGGCAAAGTTTTTACGCCTGAAATTCCTTTGCACAGGCTTTCCACAATTTCCCTTTTGCTGTGCCCGATGGGCGAAATGGCCGAACAGGCCGTGATGACAACCCTACGTTCCATCCTCTATTCTTTCTCCGGCAAGGCCTTGCGCTTCTCGGCCAGCATTTCAATATAGTCAATAATTTGCCTCATCGTCCGAATATCCATCGCCTTTTTTTTCTCCGACTGCGTCAGTTCGGAATTGAGAAATTTTTCAATTTCCAGCAAAAGTTCAATGGCATCAATACTGTCAAACCCATAGGCTTCCCGTAGATTGACATCCATCTCGGGATTTTCAACTTCAAATTCCACAAGGAAAATCCTGCGGACTTCTTTTTCAATATCCTGACGAGTCATTCAGATTTGCAACTCCTTTAATTCTTCCCTGTTTTGCATCCGGGAGCGCCTCATTCCCCTCTCCCCTTTCAGGAATATGCTGCCATGGGCCTTTGCCATAGGCAGGAAACATGTGTGCGGGAATTAGCATAAATCCATACAACCGTCCAGCATTAGAGTTTCCGTTCAAATTCCGCGGCAAATCGCTGCTCCCCAATCATCTGCCTCACGGCATAAAACGATGACAGCATGGCTCCCATCACTCCCGGCGCCAGTGCGTTTTGTCCGGCAAGATACAAGCCACCAATCGGTAAATGATTCAAGGACGCTATTTTTAAAAGTTGTCGGGCAGATCGTTTTACACCGTAACAGGATCCTTCGGGACAATTCATATAATCGCGAAGCGTCAGAGGCGTGAACACATCCAGAATCCGAAAATTTTTCAAAGGACCGTAAATGGCTTCCGCCTTTTTTAAAAGATCATAGGCTGACAGCAATTTTTTTTCGTAATACATCGTGCTTCGCTTTCCCGAAACCGTATGTTCCCATGAACTCCAGTCCCTGTAGGGAGAACGGGTAATTATTGACAAAAGACGGGTGGACGGATCACCCGTTTCGCGCATCTGGTAAAATATCCCGTCTTCAATTTCTCCCCGGCTGTCATAATGCAAACGGTAAAGATTATAAGAGAATTCCTCATGCACATCGGCATCTAAGCTTGCCTGAACGGCAAGCACGCCATCCGTTTCCTCAAGCGTGAAAATTCTTTCACGAAGGCTGGCGCGCAAAGCGTTTTGGGGCAGAAGGCCCAACAGAATTTTCGGATGAATCGCCGCTACCACCGCGTCGGCGGGAATTTTTTCTCCCGTTTCCAGAATCACTCCGGAAACCTGTCCCGCATGGAGACAGATCTCTCGAACCGCCGAATTTACCAGCAGATGGCCTCCCTCTTCAGAAAAACGTTTGGTAAACGCATCCGCCATCCGGCTTCCTCCCTCTTTCAATCGCCAGGAGGAAAATAAATAGACAGAGGTAACCATGTGATGAAAAATCACCGGACAATCACAAAGTGGCACGCCAATGAGCTGGCAGGGCACCGCCAGCACAGCGCGTAATCGGGCAGATACCCGGAGTTCATCCAGCAGTTCGCCCATCGGGCGAAAATAATCCATATTTTGAAAGGGATCTGCCGGATGAAGTAAAAAAGAGGATCCCTTCATGCTTCCAGCAATTTCGCGTAAGCTCTTCATCAGCGCAGTCAGCGCATCCTCTTCACCCGGAAAGGTCTTTTTCAAATTAGTTTCATAAGCATCAATGCCCACCGGCAGATCAAAAACAAAATCATCAAAGAGATACCGATCAATCACTCCGCCTTCGCCCATCGGAAAAAACAAATCCTTAACGGATATTCCCAAAACGTGAAACATTTTTCCGAGGGGTTCGTCCGGTCCCAGCGCACCAACATAATGCACACCCACTGGGCAGTCGATCCCCCGACGGATATAGGAACGCATCAATCCACCCGGCAATTGATTCTTTTCCACGAGGGTGACATGATATCCCAAATTCCTGAGCAAAATTCCCATAGAAAGGCCTCCGACACCCGCGCCGATGATCATAATGTTTTTTCCTTCAAGAGGCTTTCTCATGGAGAGCCCCCCCGGCTTTCCTTTTGTTGCAGAGTATCGTCCTGGACAGCCTCGGATTCGATCAGGGTCATCACGAGCGAATAAGGAATACGTTCAAAGGCATGAAGTTCAATGATTGCATAGGGATGAGCAGCCACATCCAACTGGACACTTCGCCTGAGACCACCATTTTCCGCATAGTTCCGAATGACGATAGACCCGTCACGCCCAGCTGATGCATCAATCCATCCACTTAGTCGGGAATGCCATCGGCAAACCGGTTCACCACCGGAGAAAACTCCTTTTTGAACCGGATCTCCCTGTGGCGCAAAAAATATCAATTCAATATCCTCCATCATTTTCCGGATGAAATCGCCCTCTGCAAAAGGCGGCAACGCCCGACTGATCCTCAGACCGTCGGAATTCAAGGAGGCTTCAAGCAGAACCATTCCTTCTGCGCTCATTAATGCACAGGACAATGACCGAAAGGCGGGATCAGCCAGTGTCACTCCCATCATAACGGTTTGTGGCTGACCTGCTGCATGCACTTCAATGGCGTGGATCAAACGCGTTTTTTCCCGGAGAAATGGTGAAGGACACTCGAACTTTTTTCCACCCACTTCCTCCTGCTGCCGGATCGCCGGAAGCGCCGCGCAGGAAACCAGCAGCAGGAAACCGATTAAAACGGAAAAAACCCTCATGGAACATCCTGAAAAACAGAAGGATCGATGGTATGGTTGACGACTACGGAATGGAAATCAATGCGCGTTTCGGCACTTGCGTTTTCAATGATCCGCACGGATTTCACAGACAGGTCCTTACGGGAAACCGTAATCTCAATTTTTTCAATCATGCCAGCCATGCTTTTATCCACAGGCGTCAGAATAATTTGCATGTTCGCTCCTTCTTTGACGGCGGCGGTAAAAGAAGGGTTGGAATCAAATTTGCCGCGCATCCATCCTGCCACCTCATTGAGCACAATCTTCATCGCCTGAACGCCACCCGTTCTGTCTTCCATCCATTTCCCCCTGGACACGATATAACGCCTAGTCTTCCCTTGATTTGAAATGACGAGGCTCTTAACGGGTTTTTGGTATTCCCAGCGAATGGAATCCGGTGCGGCAAAGTAAAATTTACCTTCCGAGACCAAAGGTTTTGACAGAATTTTCATGATTTTCTTTTGCACAAAGCCAGCTGAAATGGTTGAAATCCGCGCCGCATCTTTACGTAAATGTTCAAAATCATCCGCACGGACACAAGACGGCAAAACCATCAGCAAAATGAACAAAACAGAGGCATATTTTCTTGATGACATGGTTTATTCCTAAAACATTCCTCCATTAATGCCGATCACCTGCCCTGTAATATAGGAAGCGTCGTCGGAACACAAAAATCGGATGACCCGGGCAACCTCTTCAGGTTTTCCCACTCTGGCCATGGGGATGATACTTTTTATGGTATTGGCATCCAGCGGCATGGCGCTCAACATATCCGTTTCAATCGGACCCGGCGCAACGGCATTAATCCGGATGCCAAAACGCGCTACTTCTTTGGAGACAGAGCGGATGGCAGCGTTCAGGCCAGCTTTGGCCGCCGCATAATTGGCCTGGCCCCGATTGGGCATCATCGCTGAAATGGATGAAACCGATACGATCGCACCTCTTTTTTTCCTGACCATTTCGCGAAGAACCGGCTTGGTCACATTGTAAAACCCATTCAAAATGGTATCTACAACCTTGTGCCATTCCTCTTCGCCCATCATCATAAAAAGACCGTCAGCCGTGACGCCGGCATTATTGACCAGAACATCAATCTTCTTGTGCTCCTCAACAATCCTGGCTATGGCTTCCTTGACTTCTTCGGCATTGGCCACATCGAACTTACATATTTCACCCGACGCGCCTGACGCTTGAACCTGAGCAAGCGTCTCTTGTGCCGCCGTTTCGCTGGCGTTGTAATTGACAACAACATCATACCCGCTTTTTGCCAGTTCCACCGCCGTTGCCCGCCCGATTCCCCGGCTGGCGCCCGTCACAAGGGCTATCTTTTTCTCTTCCATCATTCCCGTCGATCTCCTCGATTATTTATACGTCTTCATTCAAACGCATCACCTGCAGCACCGCTGAAAGCAAAATTTCATCGCCTTCTTTGACCACGCCTTCCGTAACGCCATATTTTTCAAACGAATACAGACTGTGGACCGAAGCCGTGACCCGGGTATGCAAAGGAATGAAATCCTTTGTAAAATCAGCAGATTTAATTCCGACCAGCCAGCCCTTGACGCCGTCTTTGCCGCTTTTCTTGCGCTTATAACCTTCCACTATCGCAGCCGTCTGGGCAATAGCTTCCAGAAGGACAATCGCCTGAACTCCCTTTCCATCATATAAGGGCCACCGCTCATTCACCACAGCGGCGGCAATGCCGTTGTCTTCGGTCACTTCGATCACTTCCGTGATGATTCGAATGGGTTCCCGATGTGGAATCAGTGATTCAATGTCCATGATAGACAGGTTCCTTCCTGGAAAAAATTAATGAAAAAAATGCCGAGAAGTCAACAAAAACATTTCGTGTTTTCGAGAATTTCCATATCCTGTAAATGGGTTTCCAGTAAACGGCTCGAATCAAAACCAGTCAGTTTCAATTTTTCCGGCGTCGTTCCGGAAAAAGCGCATTTCGGCGCCAGACCAATCAGTTCCGATTCCAAAATCTCGACGCCTCGCTCCGCAGATAAAGCCTCCACCCGGTCATAAATCGTTTGGAGGGAAGTTTCGCGGCACTGAATCAGATTAATGGAAACCTGCGCCAGACGCCTGCTTTCTAAAAAAACGCCAATGGCGCGCACAGATCGCAATCCGCCGTTTTTTTCCCGGATAAGCGATGCGATTTTTTGCGCCAGGCGTAAATCATCACTTTTCAGATTGATATTGAAAGCCACCAGCACATCGCGCGCACCCACCGCCGTAGCGCCGGACTCTGGTCTCCATACAGGTTTTCCGACATCCGGAGTATCCTCGGCATTGGCCATTTTTTCGGCCAGTTTCTCATATCCGCCTCTCCGAACATGAGCCAGCTCACGGCGTCCGGAATTCAATGCAGCAAAACCATAGTAATAAACAGGCACGCCAAAACGCTCATAAAATTGCCTTCCAAAAAGATGGGCGGCATCTATCGCCTCTTCCATTTTTGTTCTGCCCAATGGAACAAACGGCACGACATCCACAGCACCCAAACGCGGATGAACACCGGTCTGCGCACGCATATCAATCAAATCCAGCGCTTTGTCTGATGCGCGCAATGCCGCTTCCACAATATCTTCCTGATTCCCCAGAAAAGTGAATACACTCCGATTATGATCGTCATCGCCACTGTAGTTCATCAGACGAATTCCGGAAAATTTCTTCAGAACACCGGCAATGGCCTCGATAATTTTCCAATCACGTCCTTCGCTGAAATTCGGAACACATTCGATCATGTTCAGACCTGATAAAATCTAATGGAAGGCAACTCCACACACGTCAGTTTTCCCCCGTAAACAGCACCAGTATCGATGCCGATTTTATTCTCCGCCACCAAAGGCTCCGATAAACGGGTATGGCCAAAAACCACTCTCTTCCCAAAATGATACCGGGACTCGATAAATTCCTGTCGAATCCACTGCATGTCATATTCAGATTGACTGGAAAGCGGCCTTCCGGGTAAAAGACCAGCATGCACAAAGATAAATCGTTCTGTTTCATAATAGGGCATCAGTGTCTTGAAAAAGCGCATATGCTCCTCGGGAATCCGGGCGATTCTTTCGTGCATGGCATCTGAAGATTTGATGCCGTATGCTTTCAGCGTCGCCACACCGCCGTTGGCAAGATAAAGATCTTCGTCAATGCCTTTCAGATAGTTCAGCAGCATGGATTCATGGTTGCCACAAAGACACACCACACGGCGAAAACTCCTGCAAAGCTCTAAAACACAACGAACCACCTCGGGACCGCCGACTGCACGGTCAATATAATCGCCAATAAAGATTAGTTCATCTGAATCCGGATCGGCAGGAATGCGTCGCAAAAGGTAATGGAGCTTTTCGTGGCAGCCATGAATGTCGCCAATGGCAAATATCCTGTTTGTCATTTGTTCTGGTCATCAAAAATATTATCGTCCAACAGGGCGGCCGTGAATTCTTTGCTGTCGAATACTCTCAAATCATCCAGTTTTTCACCCACCCCGATAAAGCGCACCGGCAAGCCCAGTTCACTGGCAATTCGGATAACAACGCCCCCCTTGGAGGTTCCATCAAGCTTGGTCAGTACGATACCTGTAGCCCCGATGTCTTCCTTGAACATTTTTGCCTGCATAACGGCATTCTGACCGGTGGTGGCGTCCAGAACCAGCAATATCTCGTGGGGAGCACCCGGCAGTTCTTTGCTGATCACTCTTCTCACTTTTTTCAATTCTTCCATAAGATTGGTCCGTGTATGCAGCCGACCTGCCGTATCCACGATGACAACCCCGTTAAAACCGGCTTTAATCTTGCCAATGGCATCAAAAACCACCGCGGCGGGATCTGAATTCATCTTTTGTTTGATTACAGGCACACCCACGCGAGTACCCCAAACTTCCAGCTGTTCAATGGCTGCCGCCCGAAATGTGTCAGCGGCCACCAATAATATCGGATAACCATCCTGGCACAGAATATTGGATAACTTTCCAATCGTCGTTGTTTTACCGCTACCATTGACACCGACCGCCATGATGACAAAGGGACGATCTGGCGGAATCACCAGAGGTTTTTCCATCGTTTGCAAAATCGCCATCATTCTTTCCTGCAGAACTTTTTTGATCTGCGAGGCGTCATGGAGTTCCTTGCGTTTGACACGCTGCTTGACATCATCAATCAGATCGTACGTAAACTGCGGACCCATGTCCGCCGAAATCATGATCTCTTCCAACTCATCAAAAAGCGCCTGATCCAGCACTCTTTTGCCAAAAACAAGCTGATCCAGACTTTTGGTCAGAACCTCGCGCGTCTTGGTCAAACCTTCTCGCGTTCTGCTCAGTCCCGCTTTGATTTTGTCGAATAAGCCCACTTTTTTCCAGATCCTTTCCTCATATCTTCAACCGTTCAGAAGCTCTCGGCAGTTTACCAAATGCTTCTTTTTCACGTTCCGGCCACTCATAGCGATTTTTTCTACCAAAGTAAAGAAATGGATTGTGCAAAGAAAGAACAGAGAAACCGGGCATGCGAAAAAGACTTGTTTGCTTTCACACCACCCTGAAGAAGCGTCAGTTCAAACTGACCGAAACCAGGGACGAAATGCCCTTTTTCTGCATGGTCACACCAAAAAGCGTATCGGCCACTTCCATTGTGCTTTTATTATGCGTGATCATGATGACCTGGGATTTTTCAGAAACATCCCGGATCAGATGATTGATCAGATTGGTATTCGCGTCATCCAGAGCAGCATCCACTTCATCCAGAATCAGGAAAGGCGTCGGACGATACTGTAAAATGGCAAATATCAGCGCGATGGCCGCCAGGGATTTTTCACCACCGGACAGCAAGCTGACACTCTGCGCTTTTTTACCCGGAATCTGAATATTGATATCCACGCCGGTTTCCAGGAGGTCATTCTCATCCGTCAGCAAGAGTTCGCCGCGACCACCGGGGAAAATACGAGCAAAGGTTTCCTTAAAACACAGGTTGATGGCGGCAAAGGTTTCGGCAAACCTTTCACGGGATATTTTATTAATCCGGGCAATCGTTCGTTGCAGAGATGATAGGGATTCATGGAGATCGGCCAACTGTGTTGTTAAAAACTGATTACGTTCATCCAGAGCCGCGTATTCATTGATGGCCAACAGGTTCACTTCACCGAAATTTTCAAGACTCTGGCGGTCTTTTTCGAGAAGTGCTTCCAGTTCGACAATTTTGTCACTTTCCATACCGGTAAAATCGATCATGAGAGAAGACAGATCCGCCTGATGCTTCTCTTGCACGGCTTTTTGAAGGTTCTCAACCGTCAGAGCCGTTTCTCGGCATTGCATCTCCAGCTCGTTGAGTTGCTTTTGCAGATCATCGGAAACTTTCTTGATGCTGCGTATTTCATTTTCCTGAATCTTCATCTGTTCGTCTTCCCGGGTTCGCTTTTCTTTCATCTCCGTTAAAACAGTCTCAGACAAAGCGAGCTTCTGGTACAATTCCTGAAGTTCCATCGCATCCGAGGTCATGGCGGCGGACAAATCGGCAATCTGTTGATCACTGGCGGAAATTTCCTGCTTTTTTCTTGTGGATTCAGTTTCATTGGCCTGCAAATCATGCTGCAGGCGTGTAACCGCTCTCAAATCCGCTTCCTTTTTTTCGGCCAGCGAAGCCAACATCACTTTCTTTTCGGTCAGAAGCCGTTCCTGAGCATCTATGGCCGAACGGGACTGCTGACGACGACTGTTCAATGCGGAAATGATTTCGTTGAGTTCTTTTTCCGATGCCTCCTTCCGGGTCACTTCCTCTTGAATCTCCTGCAGTTTTTGTCTGGCCTGACTTTCTTCCGCCTGAATGTTTTGGCGGTTAAATTCAAGAACAGAAAGTCTCTGCCTTAAACGTCCTGCTTCATCTTCAAAACGCTCAATATCTTTTTTCCGGCCACTAATATCAATTTCCAGACGGTGCGCACGGTTTTTCAGGCCCGAAAGTTCTTCCTCCCAGCGGGTAATCAAAGAAGTTAACTTTTTCTTTTCCTGAATATTTTCCTGCAGTTCAGATGAAAGACGGGAAACATCCGTTTCCAACTCGGCAATTTCTCTTTTTGTGGCCAGCAGGCTTTTCTCGACCGCAGCGCCGCTGCCGCCAGTCAGTACGCCGTGCGGACTGATTGTATCTCCCTCCGGCGTTACAAACGTTCCACGGAATCCGTTTTTCTTCCAAAGATTGACGCCGCTTTCCAACGACGGCGTCAGCAGCACATCACCCAGCAGGCAATCGGCAATTTTTCTGAATTCGTTTTTTATCGCCACTTTACGCAGCAGGGGCTCTGCTTCCACAAGATGCTCCGCCGTGTAAGTTTCCGCATAGCCGGCACGCAGTTCCACCGGAACAAAACTGCCGCGCCCCAACTGATGATTTTTCAAGAAATCAATGGCGCGCACGCCCTCTTCCTGATTTTTCACAACCACATATTGCAGTTTTTCTCCCAGCACGGCCTCCACCGCCGGTTCGTATTCGCGTGGCACATTGAGATGATCGGCAACAACACCATAAAACGTATCCGGCCCTTCCTGCGATTCAATAACCTTTCTAACCCCATCATTGGACCATTTGAATGCAGACTGAAATTCCGACAAAGACTGCAAACGGGACGACTTACCCCCCATCTCTTCCTTAATTTGCGAAATTCTCTCGTCAACCGTCTGCAGATCGAACTTGGCCTTTTCCTGTTCATCAGCCAGAATTTCTTTCTGGTTCACCAGAGACAGAAATTCTTCTTCTTCCGTCGCCAATCCGCTTGTCAGAATCTGTAGTTTATCGGTTAATTCAGCATGTCTGGCTCTATCCTGCTCAATTTCGCGGATTTCCCGTTCTTCGCGCTTCTTGAAATCCTCCATATTCTTTTTCAGGCTGGAAATTCCATTATTGAATTTCGCCAAATCCTGCATGACGTCGAGATAGCGGATCTTATGTTCTTCCAGACGAAGGTTGTTTTCCTTGTCCGCATCCAGGAGCCCCTGAACGAGACACTGGCCTTCCTGCAATTCCGACTGGAGCTGCTCCATCCGGCCTTCAGCATCGGCTGATCTTTTCCGCAAGGTTTCCATTTCTGACAGCAGATTGGATTTCCTTTGCTCCATGAAATGAATTTCTGCTTGATTTTTCTGTTTGCGCTCCGTCGCTTCTGCGACCCGTCGGCGGGAGAATTCCACATTCTTTTCTTTGATATTGATGAAATTCTTTTGTTCGTAAAGCTCGGCCTGACGACGACTGAGAAGCTCATCGTTTTCCAATAGTATTGCTTTCTTCTCCGAGAGAGCGGATTCTCTTACCTCCACCTGCGCTCTGGCAGCTTGTGTCTGATTGGATAGTTGCTCACGTTCAATTTGCAGAAGACTTCTTTTATCAGCTAGTTCCGCATACGCATGACAGGACAAGGCCAGTTCCGTTTCCCGAAGGCGCTGTTTGAGTGTTTTGTACTGTTCAGCCTTTTTCGCTTGACGCGTGATCGCATTCAGTCTTTGCTTCACCTCCTTGTGAACGTCATTGAGACGATCGAGGTTCTGCTTGGTGGCTTCCATTTTGCGAACTGCCTGCTCTTTTCGGCTTTTGTATTTGGAAACGCCAGCAGCATCTTCAATAAACAAGCGGCGGTCTTCAGGCTTCGCTTCCACCAACGTCGCCACAGATCCCTGCTCGACCAGTGAATACGTCCTGGCTCCGATTCCCGTTCCCATAAAAAATTCTTTCACATCCAGCAGACGGCAGGGCACTCGGTTGATGCAATATTCACTTTCACCATCAAGAATGACTTTCCTAGAAATGGACACCTCCGACAATTCACTATAGGCCCCCGGAAAGCCTGACGCATTTCCCACCGCCAGTGTCATGACAACTTCCGCCATGCTCACCGCAGCGGCATCTTCACTGCCGTTGAAAACGACATCGTCCATCTTTTTTCCACGCAGTGCCTTGACACGCTGCTCCCCCATAACCCAGCGAATCGCATCCACCACGTTAGACTTCCCGCAACCGTTTGGTCCAACAATCGCATTGACGCCTTGCGAAAAGTCTACAATTATTTTATCTCGAAAAGATTTAAAACCCGTTATTTCCAATCGTTTCAGTTTCATATTCCCGTATCAACCAAATTGTTTCAATTTGCGGTGACCCTAACAAAACAACCATCCTTTGTAAAGAAAAAATACAACAAAATGTATTGTAAGAAAACTATACCACAACATATAGCGTTATATTAAAGATATCTGGAAATGAAATCCTCACTACCCAATAGGAGCAGCGGGGAAGATTCAGCAATTTTACGTTCCCAACATGTGGTTCACGCTTACATAACGGTCTAAAAAATACCCTCCGCTTTTTGCCCACATTGAACACATGCATTTTCCAAAAGATGATTCTGCAGGATGCTGAAGCCACAACGCTGTATAAGAAGATGCCCGCAATTTGCACAGTAGGTGTTTTCCCATTCGTCTCCAGGAACATTTCCGCTATAGACGTAATTCAGGCCTGCATCTTTCCCAATCCGGCAGGCGCGATGCAGGGAGGCAACCGGTGTCACTGTTCTGTCGAGCATTTTGAATTGCGGATGAAATCTGCTGATATGCCAGGGAGTCTCCACCCCTAAATTGGCGATAAATGAAGCAATTTCATTTAATTCCTCGTCTGTATCGTTCAATCCGGGAATGAGAAGCGTCGTGATTTCCAGCCAAATCCCCATCTGTTTCATTTTCTTTAAGCTGTCCAACACCGGGGAAAGTCTTCCGCTGCAATGTTTCTTATAAAAATCTTCCCGAAAAGACTTCAAATCCACATTCGCAGCACAAACATAAGGAGCAATGATATCGATAGCTTCAGCTGTCATGAACCCGTTCGTCACCAGAATGTTTCTCAATCCTCTTTCACAGGCGATCTTCGCTGTTTCAAAAACAGTTTCCAGATAAACCGTTGGCTCTGTATAAGTATAGGAAATCGTCTGGCAATGATTTCCTATGGCGCGCCTAACCATCGTTTCCGGATCCGTGTCTTCCCCCATAATCATCATCGTGGAAGAAGGCATCTGGGATATTTCTGAATTCTGGCAGAAACCGCAACGGAAATTGCAACCGACCGTAGCGACGGAATAGGAGAACGATCCCGGCAAAACATGAAAAAATGGTTTTTTTTCTATAGGATCAATATGCTCTGCAATCAGTGTCCCGAAAACCAGAGAATACAACTTCCCATTTTTATTTTCACGTACCCCACATAACCCGCGGCGACCCGTATGGATAATGCAGCGATGAGCACAAACTCCACACTGCACACGTTGATTCTCCAGTTTACAGTAAAGCAGCGCTTCTCGAATCATCCGTTACCCTTTCTAAGCATATTTCTTACCGTTTCCGGAACCGTCACGGACGCTCCTGCTTTTAAATCCAGCTTCGAAATCAGGGGTTTTTGCAGCGTTCGATATGTATAGTAGACAGGAAAAACGATGCCGGCAAACGCACCCAAAGGATTATTCTTCATGGGAAACAATTCCTCCACTTCTGAAAAAATCCTGCAAAAGGGCACAGGAAGGCAAAGCACCGATCCCCAAGTAAGATGTGAATTGCCCATGATTTGGTTAACCATGAATTTCATTTCGCCAATCCCGAAGAAACGCATCGCTGAATCAGCAGGAACTCCCAAAAACTCCCGTATCGCCTGTTCTGTTCCAACAAAGGAATGCCTGTTGTAAAAACCGATAAAAACTCGTTTGCGGCTGACTCTGACGGCCTCTGCTATGGCTTTGTATGGATCGCCCATAATACCCGGTCGGAAGATGATCACGGTAACGTCATACTCATTGTCGGAAAAAGGAAGATTCTCAATATCTCCCTCAACCAGCTCACATTGAACGCCCAAATTCATGCGCGCTTTCGCCAACAAATCCGGGGATGCATCCAGGCCCGTGACCAGACACTTTTTCAGTTGAAATAATCTCGCAAGCTCTCCCGCTCCACAGCCTACGTGCAGCAAAGATTCGCCTGCCAAAGGCTTCACCATCTCAAGGACGATCGTCTCCTGACGCGAAGATATGAACTGACTGAATACTGTTTGCAAAGTTGCGGCTCCTGTATCGGTACAGACGAAAATGGCATCTAAATAATACCATTTTGGTCATTTCGAAAATACTTAATTCAGCCACCAATGTCGGACATATCTCGTGTACATTTTTTTCTGTGTTTGTCTGAACAATCCAGATCATGTTGCTTGGGCTTTAGGCGAATTGCCTGCCGAATCAGGTCTGATAATTCATCATCCCCACAACCGCGTTCGAGAGCCGCTTTTAAATCAACTTCTTCATCCTTTAAAAGACAGGCCCGAAGTTTACCGTCAGCCGTCAGACGCAATCTGTTGCAAGTCGCACAGAAATGATTACTGACCGGATTGATAAAACCAATTTCCCCAAAACCGCCTTTTATTTTATAGATGCGTGCCGGTCCATCGAATTTTTCTTTCTTACCGAATTGGGGTTCCAACTCAAAGTGTTCTTCGATTTGTTGGAGAAGCTGATCTGTAGAAAGAAAATTCTCTTTCTGATGTTCATAAACCTCACTAACTGGCATCATTTCAATAAACCGAATCTGAAAAGGTTTTTTCACAGCCCATTCCACAGCTTTCAGAACTTCGTCATCATTAATTCCATTGATCAAAACCGCATTGATTTTAATCGGAGAAAAACCTGCTTTTTCAGCAGCCGCAATCCCTCGAAAAACGTTCTCAATATCCCCCCCTCCGGTAATCTGAAAATATTTATCTTTATTGAGTGAATCCAGGCTGATATTGATTCTAGTTATTCCTGCACGATAAATATCTTCCGCATATTGCTCCAGCAAAATACCGTTGGTCGTAAGGCTGATGTCCTGAAGGCCTGCTATTTTTCTCAACTCCGTTGCGAATTCTACAAAGCCTCGTCGAACCAGGGGTTCGCCGCCAGTTAACCTGATCTTGATAAATCCAAGCTTAACGGACTGATAAACGACACGGATAATGTCCTCATACCGCAAAATGTCGTAATGACCTTTGAGAGAAATTCCTTCTTTTGGACGGCAATACGTGCAGCGCAGATTGCAGCGATCAGTTATGGAAACCCTCAAATAATTAATTTCCCGATCATAGACATCAAGCATGCGTAAAAATATTTCCTTTCCTTGAAGGACCGTCATTGACTAGCATAAGTCATCCAATAACACAATGTTTGGCCCATAATTCGGGTTTTCCCTTTTCCTTCTCTATGTAATCTTCTTTCTTCATACAATGAAATATGTTTCTTGACAGGACATTTCATCTCGATTAGAAAAGAGCCAGATTATAGAAATACTTCGTTCTGTGGGCATATACGCTTAATGAAATACTGTTAAGAATTATCAGGAGAATTTATGGATAAGATACCAATTACAAAAGAAGGATTCGAAAAATTAAAAAAGGAGTTGGATTTCATTAAAAACATCTCCATTCCTGAAAATGTTCGTGATATCGAAGTTGCACGTGCGCATGGAGACCTTTCCGAAAATGCAGAATACACCGCAGCAAAGGAACGTCAGTCATATCTATACGGGAAATCACAGGAAATTGAAAACAATCTCGCTTCATGCAACGTCATCACCTTATCGGGAAAAGTCACTGGAAAAGTTGTTTTTGGATGCTATGTGACCATAGCCGACACAGACGGCGGAGAGGAAATCAAATATCAGTTGGTTGGCCCCTTTGAATCAGACATTAATCAAAATAAAATATCCGTAACTTCGCCAATCGGTAAAGCATTGATTGGAAAAAGCATTGATAATGAAATTGTCGTAAAAACTCCTGGGGGAACGCGAAATTTTCAGATCGTTGATATTTCTGCCAAATAAAAAAGCACCTGCAATAAGGAAAAAAAAAGGCAGCTCCTGTTCAAAGCTGCCTTTTCCTTTTTCTGGATATTTCACATCGGCATGGATTTTTCCGATACACTGATCCTGTTTATGGCTCTCGCCAGGGACAAACGAACTTTTTCATAGTCATCATGCTCTTTTGTTAACTGAGCCAAAGCGGCCTCCGCCTTTTCTTTTGCTCTTTGCGCTCTATCCCTGTCTATGGCATCTGACCGCTCAGCTGTCTCGATCAATACCGTAACTTTACTTGCCGTTACTTCTGCATATCCGGTATTGACGGCATAATTCGTTTTTTTACCATCCAGCAGGTAATAAAGTTCTCCAATGTCCACAGATGTTAAAAAAGGCTCGTGTCCTCGTAAAACACCAAATTCGCCTTCGGTTCCTGGAATCGTCACTTCATCTACTTTTCCGGAATAAACAATTTTCTCCGGTGTAACTACTTCAAGAATTAATTCTTCAGCCATTACATGCCTCGCTTATCAGGATAGCTTTTGCGCTTTTTCTATCGCTTCTTCTATGCCGCCAACCATGTAGAAAGCCTGCTCCGGCAAATCGTCATGTTTTCCTTCAAGAATTTCTTTGAATCCTCTTACTGTGTCAGGAACGGAAACAAACTTGCCTTCGGTTCCTGTAAATTGAGCTGCGACAAAGAATGGCTGCGATAGGAATCTTTGAATTTTTCTTGCCCTGCTAACGGTCAATTTGTCAGATTCCGAAAGTTCATCCATACCCAGAATGGCAATAATATCCTGAAGATCCTTATATTTCTGGAGAGTCACCTGAACCTGACGAGCTACCTGATAATGCTCCTGCCCGATCACGTTCGGATCAAGAATACGGGAGGTCGAATCCAGCGGATCCACGGCAGGATAAATACCTAGTTCTGCAATCGGACGGGACAAAACGACTGTTCCATCCAAATGGGCAAATGTTGTTGCCGGTGCAGGGTCGGTTAAGTCGTCAGCGGGAACGTATACGCACTGAACAGCTGTAATGGACCCCTTATTTGTTGATGTAATTCTTTCCTGCAATTCCCCAAGATCGCATGCAAGGGTAGGCTGGTAACCGACCGCCGAAGGCATACGCCCCAGCAGAGCAGAAACTTCAGAACCTGCCTGCGTGAATCGGAAGATATTGTCAACAAACAAGAGCACGTCCTGACCTTCCACATCACGGAAATACTCTGCGTTGGCCAGAGCCGTTAGAGAAATTCTTGCACGGGCTCCGGGGGGTTCCGTCATCTGTCCGTAAATCAAAGCTGCCTGTTTAATAACTCCGGATTCTAGCATTTCACGGTACAGGTCATTTCCTTCACGGGTTCTTTCTCCGACGCCTGCGAAAACGGATATTCCACCGTGATGCATGGCGATATTATGGATCATTTCCATCATAACGACTGTTTTCCCTACGCCTGCTCCACCGAACATTCCCATTTTTCCTCCACGCGGAAATGGGACCAACAGATCAATAACTTTTACGCCTGTTTCCAAAACATGCACGGACGTGTCCTGCTCAAGAAAAGTTGGTGAAAGTCTATGAATAGGCATTTTAGTATCGGCATTGATGGGCCCTAAGCCATCCACGGGACGACCCACAACGTTCTGAATTCTACCAAGGCAGGATTTGCCGACGGGAACAGTAATCGCCGCTCCCGTATCTTTGCATTGCATGCCGCGGACCAAACCATCCGTAACATCCATAGCGATACAACGGACAACGTTGTCTCCCAAATGCTGCGCCACTTCGACAACCAGGTTATCTTCATTGTCGTTAATCGCAGGGTTAGTAATTAAAATTGCATTTAAAATGCTGGGAAGTTTCCCCTCTTCAAAAGCAACGTCAACAACGGGACCAATAACCTGAACAATTTTTCCGATATTCATAACTATCTCCTTACCAATAGTCGCATTAATATATTTTACATGCGGCACATCGCCACAGAAAAATTAACCCTTCGCCAAAGCCTCAGTACCACCGACAATATCCATCAACTCGGCCGTGATTGCTGCCTGTCTTGCCTTATTCATCTTCAGAGTCAAACTACTGATCAGTTCTTCACAATTGCTTGTTGCATTATCCATTGCCGCCATTCTTGCGCCATTTTCACCTGCAGATGTTTCCAGCAGTGCCCGGTAAACAAGAACATGCACGTACATCGGCAAAAGCTTGTGCAGTAGCACTTCATCGGACGGCTCATACGTATAATCCAGTCGTTTATCACCTTCAACGTCTGCCTCTTGACCGATGGAGGGTAATGGAAACAAGCGAACCACACTCGGCTTCTGGACGGATACATTCATAAACTGATTGTAGATCAGATATAGTTCGTCGTACTCTTCCTTGACGAAAGGCGTAATGACTTCATCTGCAATCGAAACCGCCAGCGTCATGTCAAATTTACTCAATACATCCGTTTTTTGCGCAACGATATTGGCTTTCTTTCGGAAAAAATCTCTACCTTTCCTTCCGACATTGATGAGACCGACTTCTTTGCCTTCCTTCGTCTTCTCTTTGATGAATTTTTCCGTCGCCTTGATCAAGTTTGTATTGAAGCCTCCGCAAAGCCCACGGTCGGATGTCATGCAGATTACACGAATCTTCTTGGGATCGCGAACGGCAAGCAATGGATGAGATGAACTATCCACACGCAATGCCACGCTATTGAGAACATCCATAAATTTGCCAGCGTAAGGCCGGAAATTTTCCATCCTTAATTGCGCCGACTTAAATTTTGACGCCGCTACCATGTTCATGGCTCGAGTGATTTGCTTCGTCTTTTGAACCGCAGTTACTTTTCTTTTTATGTCTTTAAGCGAGGCCACAGATAATTCTCCTCAACTGTTTATTTTTACTTTATTCGGCTACAAACACAGATTCAAAGGACGTCAATATGTCCTTCATCTTCTTTTCCAGTTCGGGTGAAATCACCTTTTTATCTTCAATTTCTTTCAGAATATCTGTGTGTTTACTTTCCACGAAACTCAACAACTGCTTTTCGTATGACTGAACTTTACTTACGTCGACTTTATCAATAAATCCTCTTGTTCCTGCAAACAGCACCACAATTTCCTGCCCCAGCGACATCGGCTGATACTGAGGTTGCTTCAGCAATTCAACAAGACGTACCCCTCGATCCAACTGCGCCTGTGTAGATTTGTCCAAATCTGATCCGAACTGCGCAAAAGCCGCCAGTTCTCGATACTGAGCAAGATCCAGTTTTAAAGTTCCAGCAACCTGCTTCATGGCTTTTACCTGTGCAGCACCACCAACGCGGGATACTGACAAACCAACGTTGATCGCCGGTCGGATGCCGGAGAAAAACAAACTTGGCTCTAAGTAGACCTGTCCATCGGTAATAGAAATAACATTCGTGGGAATGTAAGCTGAAACGTCACCCGCCTGTGTTTCAATAATGGGCAGGGCTGTAAGTGAACCGCCACCCAACTCCTTGCTGACGCGTGCTGACCTTTCCAGCAGGCGGGAATGATTATAGAAAATATCACCAGGATAGGCTTCACGTCCGGGCGGACGACGGAGTAGGAGCGAAATCTGTCGATACGCGACTGCCTGCTTGGACAAATCATCATAAATGATCAATGCATCCTGGCTCTTATCTCGGAAATATTCACCAATACTGCATCCGGCATACGCGGCGATATACTGAAGAGTTGCAGGATCGGAGGCACAGCCAGCGACAATGCACGTGTAAGAAAGCGCATCATTTTGTTTCAGTCTTTCTACCACCTGTGCTACCGTTGATTTTTTCTGTCCAATGGCTACGTAGATACATTTCACGCCCGTATTTTTCTGCCGAATGATGGCATCAACACAAATTGCGGTTTTACCAATCTGGCGATCTCCAATGACAAGCTCTCTCTGCCCTCGTCCAATCGGAGTCATGGCATCAATTGCTTTCAGCCCTGTATACATGGGTTCATTAACGGGCTGGCGTGCGATCACACCGGGTGCAACCATTTCAATACGGCGGAATTCTTTCGCATTAATTGGTCCTTTGCCGTCCAGAGGAGCACCCGTTGCATCAATAACACGGCCAAGTAATTCTTCACCGACGGGCACCTGAGCAATCTTTCCCGTTCTTTTTACGATATCGCCTTCTTTAATGTGGGTTACCTCTCCAAGAACGGCAACACCAACGTTATCGGCTTCCAGGTTGAGAACCATCCCTAAAATACCCCCCGGAAACTCAAGAAGTTCCATGACCATGGCGTTTTGCACACCGTATACTCGCGCAATACCGTCGCCGACGGACAAGACTGTCCCTGTTTCGCTTATGTCCAGCTTTTTTTCATAGCTCTTAATTTGCTCAGAAATGATTTGACTGATTTCTTCCGCCCTGATTGCTTCCATGTCTTATCTTGCCTCCCCTAAGAGAATCCTCATATTATTCAATTGGTTTTTGATGCTGCCGTCATAAAGAGTATCACCAACGCCAATAACAATACCACCCAACAGGTTCTTGTCATCTTCCAATGTCACTTCAATTTCCTGCCCTGTCATTTTTTTCAGATTTTCTACAATATATTTTTGCAGATCATCGGAAAGAGGAAAAGCTGTCTTTAATGTCACACGGACTTTCTTAAGCGTCTCATCCATCAACAGTCGGTAGCAGATTTCAATATCCGGCAAAACGTTAATCCTGTTTTTGTCCGTAAGCAGTTTCAGAAAATTTACCGTCATTGGAGAAAGTGAAAGCTTGCCGATAATCTGTTCCAGCACTTTCTTTTTCACGTCCTGTTCAAAAATCGGATTGGCCAAGAAACTTTCTAAATCCTTGTTTTGCGTGACAATTGAAGAAAAGCTATGGAGTTCATTATAATATTGCTCCAGTTTTTTTTCTTCCTCGGCAATCTCAAAAAATGCGCGAGCATAGCGTTTTGAAATATTGCTGATCAATGTTTGGTCACCACCTTATCCATGTATTCCTTGACCATGTTTTCATGGTCTTTTGCCGTAATATTCTTTTTTAAGATTTCTTCCGCCATCGAAACAGAGAGCGCTACCGCCTCACTGCGCAGCTGTCCGGAAGCTTTTTTCAATTCCTGCTCCAAGCGCGCCTGCGCGTCCTCTTTCATCTTCAACGCCACCTTTTCCGCATCTTCAATCAACTTTTGCTTTTCCACGACACCTTGAGCTTTAATCATTTCAAAAATGCCGTCAATTTCAAGAGAGGCCTTATCGATCTTTTCTGCGTATTCCCGATACTGTTTTTCAGCTTCAGCTTTCTGAATACTTGCATTTTCTAAAGACTCCTTGATCTCCTGACGACGCCCGCCGAAAAAGGTTTTCATTTTCGGCACTAAGAGCCAACCCAAGAAAACGAGAATAATGGTTGTATTCAATGCCTTCCAACCAAAATCCTTTAGTTGTGTCGGCGATACGCCATGGTGTTCTCCTTCAGCGCCTCCCGAAGCATAAACCACACCGACACATAAAAGCACCATGAGGAGCGACAGAATAAGTGAAATGTAGAACGACCGTTTTGAAGATTTCATTGCACTTTCCTCCCCAGCACTTTTTCAGCAATTTCCAGTGAAAGCTGACGAGACTGACCTGTCAAAATATTCCGAGCCGCCTGCATTTCCGTATCCATTTTTTTCTGGGCTTCCTGAGCCATCAATGGAATTTCATTGCGGACGGCATCGACAATACTTTTGGCCTGCTTTGCACCCTCGGCAACAATTTCTTTCTTTAAATCAGAACCTTTTGCCTTAGCGTTTGTCAGCTTTTCATCATATTCGGCCGCTTTTTTATCAACCGATTCCTTAAAAAGCTTGATCTCATTTTCAAGCTCATTGAGCTGCTTTTTCCGCCGGTCAATAATGGATAAAATGGGCTTGAAAAGAAGATTGTTAAGAATAAAAATTAAAGCCAAGAATATGGCCATCTGAACAAAAAGCGTAAAATCTGGAATTACGGTAACCACAGCTTACCTCGCCTTTTTTTTCATTACATCTGATATTTTATTTTCACCTTAATGAAAAAGGTGAATTTATTCTTTCCTTGCTTCAGCCTTTTTTGCACCCTGTGATGAAGGGTTCCAGTAGCGAAGACGAGTGGTTACTAATCATACACCCGTTTTGTTGTCAAGCTTTTTTATGACCGACGGTCTGATTTTGTGAAAGCCAATAATAATCCATAATATTAAGTCATTAAATGTATTATTCCGAAGGAAAAGAAATATTTTTTTGTTCCCGAATTTCAGACATTCGCGACTGGCCATCAAAAACCGCTCCTTCTTCCATGACAAATATCGGAGTTCGTACTTCACCTAATAATTTTCCTGTGGAATGTATACTGATTTTTTGCTTGATTTCCAGAGTTCCCTGAACTTCTCCACCGATGGAAACATTATCCACCTTAATGTTTGCTTTTACCAGCGCACCCTGACCAATATCCACAGAACCCTGGCCAAAAATTTCACCCTGAAAATCGCCATCAATCCGAACATTGCCGGTAAAAATCAACTTACCGTTGAATTCAGCCCCCTTCCCTAAAAAAGCCTTCGTGTCGTCATGCTTCTTTTTTTCCCACATATTCGAACTCCCTGAAGAACATTTTGATTTTCCGTCAACGCAACAATAGAAATCTGCGCACACTCACATTCATCAGCAATCCTATGGAGGCCAAAAGAGAAACCATGGCTGACCCTCCATAACTGATAAAAGGCATGGGAATTCCGACAACCGGCAGCAATCCCAGGACCATTCCCATATTAATCGTCATTTGCCAGGCAATCAGAGCGGTAATGCCGAACGATAGCATTGTGCCCAATAAATCCTTAGAATGCAAGGCGATTTTAAATCCCCAAATAATCAAAGACAGAAACAGGGCCACAAGGACCAGCCCGCCTACAAAACCCCACTCCTCGGCAAAAACGGAAAAAACAAAATCCGTCTGCTGTTCCGGAAGGTACTTTAACTGGGTTTGCGAGCCCTTTAAAAAGCCCTTGCCCACAAAGCCCCCGGAGCCAATGGCAATCATGGATTGAATAATGTGGTAACCGGTCCCCAGAGGATCACTTTCTGGAGAAAGAAACGTGAAGAGGCGATTTTTTTGATAATCTTTCAAAAAATGCCAAGCCACCGGCATCATCACCACAGCACTGACTACGGCAATGGTTACGGATTTCCAATTCATACCAATAAAGAGAATCATTGAAGCTGAGATAATCGCAATAATGAGAGCTGTTCCCAAATCCGGCTGTTTCAAAATCAGCACAAAAGGAATAATGACCATGATAAAAGGAATCAATAATTCTTTAAGCAAATAGGGTTCATTCGATTTGTGATCATCAAAATATCGAGCCAGGGCAATGATAATGCTTAGTTTCATCAGTTCGGACGGCTGAAACAAGAAAAATCCGAAATGGATCCAACGTTGAGCACCATTGGCTGTATGACCGAAAACAACAACGTAGACCAAGGAAAAAAGTGAAACCGCATAAATGATATAGGCGGCATGATTTATGGCATGGTAATCGATCAGAAAAGCGACGACCATGAATAGCAAACCAACTGCAATCCACTGCAACTGCTTCAGGTACAAAGGAGAAACATCACTCATGGTGCTAAATCCGGTGGAATAAATATTGATAATACCAATAGAACAAATCGCCAAAACCAAGGCAAGCAACGTCCAATCAAAATTCTGAAATATGCGCCGGTCATACTTTAAAAAAATCATTTTCTTCCTTCTTCCATCCCCAAACCGTCGAGTGATTTATTCAATCATGAGTCAGTTACGGTCGGCTGCCGCAGCGGCAGATTTTTAGCTTTTTTTCCATCAAAATAGGCATTCAGAATCTTTTGGGCAATGGGCGCGGCCACCGCGCCACCGCCACCGGCATTTTCAGCAACCACCGCAACCGCAATTTCGGGGTTTTTCATCGGAGCATAACAAACAAATAATGCATGATCTTTATGAAACGCCGTAATTTTTTGCGCACGACGGGCCTTTTCATTCTGAGGCAATCCAATCACTTGTGACGTCCCCGTTTTACCGCAAACATCCGTGTAAGGCCGACGAGCCGCCTTGCCGGTTCCACCCGGTTCGTTGACCACACCCCAAAGCGCACGATTTAATACGGCGATCGTTTGCTTATGCAACTGAATCGCTCCTTTCTTCTCGGGAACAAATTCTTTTACGACACTTCCATCAGGCATAACGATCCGGGAAACAAGACGCGGTCGCCATAGGGTACCTCCGTTGGCCAGAGCGGCATACGCTCTCACCAGTTGCAGCGGCGTTGTCAGATTAAAACCCTGACCAATCGAGATGGAAATGGTCTCGCCAATCTGCCAGGGTTGTTTCATCCGTGCCAATTTCCATTCCCGTGTGGGAACCAGGCCTTTTTTTTCAGAAGCCAGATCAATCCCCGTCACATCACCCAAACCAAATCTTTTCGCATACTCGGCAATTTTATCTACTCCCAGCATCTTTCCCACCGTGTAAAAATAGACGTCGCACGACCCGACCAATGCCTGATGCAGATTCACCGACCCGTGTCCATGTTTGTTCCAACAGCGAAAAACCCGGTTCCCCAAAGTAAAAGACCCATTACAGGATATTCGTGTAGAAGGTGTAATAATTCCTTCTTCCAGGGCGGCGGCAGCCACGATCAATTTGTAGGTTGAACCGGGTGGATACTGTCCGGAGATGGCTCTGTTCGATAAAGGAGTCAGGGGATTTTTTTGCAGTTTCTGCCACTGCTCGCGATCAATGCCGTTGCAAAACAGGTTGGGATCAAAAGAAGGCAAACTGACCATGGCGAGAATTGAACCGTCCCGCGGGTCCATCACAACCGCTGATCCTGTAAAACCGGAAAAGGCTTCCCATGCGGCCTTCTGCAATCTGGCATCTATCGTCAGCACAACATTGGATCCGGACAGCGGATCAATGCGCCCCAAATTTTTTATCACCTTCCCAAACGCATTCACTTCAACCAGTTCATTGCCGCGACGGCCACGAATATAGGAATCAAACATTTTTTCAATGCCATACTTGCCTGTAATATCTCCGGACACATAGTCTTCACCTGACTTCTCCAGTTCCTCCTTGCTCACTTCTCCTGTATAGCCGATAATCGGGGCGGTAATCTCCCCATCTAGATAAATCCGGATCGGCGTCACATCCACATAAACTCCAGGCAGATCAACAGCGTTTGTTTCCACCAGGGCAATTTTTTCCATGCTGACATTTTTTTCCAGACGCACCGGCAGATAAGGTTTAACCGTTTTGGGAAAAGGATTTCCGGAAGAAAATCCCAGAGATCTCGTTTCATAAATGTTTTTAATTTTCTGCAAAAGCATATCAGGATTAACGCCTTTGGTCGGCATATACAACACATCAAACGACGGGCGATTGTCCACCAGAACCGAACCGTTGCGATCCATCACCAAACCACGAATCGGTTGAATATTGCGAAAACGGACAGCATTGCTTTCCGAACGGAGCTTCAATTCATCCCCCTTGATCATCTGCAAATACCAGAGGCGAACCAGCAAAACCGTCAGGGCAAGCACCAGCAGCACGACAACAATTTTAAGCTTTTGTTGGAAATCCGCCGGCGCCGGTCCGTTGCCGAGATTGAACTGTCTTTCCATACATCAATCCTTCCCATTTCCGAAGAACAGAGAAAAAACCCACCGAAAGAACGCCGACCAGCAGGATTTGCGGCACAAAAACGTTGAGAATACTGTCTATCCTATCGATATCATAAACATAATAAAAGAATAACCAAAGCGTCAGCGATTCGACAAGAGCGCAAAACAGGCTAAATAAGGCGATGAGGTACATTTTTCCCGCTGCGATCCGCAAAGAAACAAAAAAAGAAAGCAAAAACATCAGCAAATAAATCGAAGTAAAGAGACCCAGAACAGGCCCTGCGGATACACAGTCAAAAACAAACCCCATCATAAACGCCAGCATTCCTCCCGGCAAGAGATCCATTCGAAAACCGGCATAAATCACAGCAATCAGTGACAGCTCCAGAGTAAGTCGTCCGGAGAAAAAAATATCTGCCAGCGTCGTCTGCAAAACAACCAGTCCGATAGCAGCAAAAGGCAATAATGCATAATAAATCATTTTACAGGTTTTTTCCCCTGAAATGCGACCCGTTGTTCGGCAGCCACAACCAGGATTTCCTCCAGAGTGGAAAAATTCACAAAAGGGATGACTCGGATTTGCAGAAACAAACCGACATCTCCATGGTCAACACTGCTGACCCGGCCGACCAGCAATCCCTTGGGAAAGATATTGCTCAAACCGGATGTCATAATCAAATCACCCGGTTTGACGTCATCTATCTTCGAGATGTATCGAACCGTGCAACCACGCGCGCCTGCGCCGCGCGCAATTCCGTGGGCACGAGTTCTTTGCACCAGAACATCTACATTGGAATTCTCATCACTCAGCAGAAGCACCCGGGAAGTGTGAAAGGAAACATCCGTCAACCTGCCGACCACTCCGGGCTGGGCAATCACCGCCATGCCCGACGCCAGCCCGGAGGAGCTGCCCTTATCAATCCAGAGCGATTTTAAAAGGGCCGCCTGTTCCCGGCCGATGACCCGGGCAGCAATGAATTTGAACGGATATTCATTTTGCAAAGACAGAAGCTTCTGTAATCTTTGTGATTCCAGATAACCTTCTTTGTAAAGCATCAATTCCGTCTGAAGTCCGGAAATTTCTTTTTTTAAATGACGGTTTTCTTCCGTGAGACCCACCAGGTAAATGTAGCGCTTCCAGGCATTTTCAACACCTTCCACAAGGCTGATGAACACCTTCTGCACCGGCGCCGCCGCCTCCAGTACAAGATTTTTCACGATGCACGCGCCGGAATTCCGGGTCAAACTATAAGAAAGCAGAACGATAGCGGCAACAACCAGAGCACCGACAAAGATGACCGTCCGATAGTTCTTGAAAAACATTTTTTTCCTAAAATCTTGTATCTTACGCCGGAAAAAACCGGTTCAACCGTCTCTCAAACCTGAATGGTGACTTCCTTGAGCACATCCAACTGATCCAGAGCCATGCCCGCGCCGCGGGCGACAGCGGACAAGGGATCGTCGGCAATGGTGACAGGCAAACCGGTTTCTTCCCGAACCAGAACATCGATATTTTTCAGCAGGGCACCGCCGCCCGTTAAGACAATGCCTCGGTCAACAATATCTCCGGCCAACTCCGGCGGAGCATTTTCCAGAGCATCTTTGATGGCATCAACAATCAGCGTCACCGGTTCCAGAATCGCTTCACGGATTTCTTCGGAGTTGGTTTCGATGGTTTTGGGAATGCCGGAAATCAAATCGCGTCCTTTAACGTCTATCGTCTTAATTTCATTCATTGGATAAGCGCACCCGATTTCTGTTTTAATGATTTCCGCGGTTCTCTCGCCTATCAGCAGGCTGTATTTTCGCTTCATGTACTGGACAATCTCTTCATCAATCTTATCGCCCGCTACACGCGCCGACTTGGAATAGACAATGCCAGACAAGGAAATCACCGCAACTTCCGTGGTGCCGCCGCCGATGTCCACTACCATGGAACTTGTCGGCTCGGCAATGGGAAGCCCCGAACCGATGGCTGCCGCCATGGGCTCTTCAATCAGATAAATTTCACGGGCGCCGGCCGACGCAACCGTCTCCCGTACGGCACGCCGTTCAACCTGCGTGATCCCCGAGGGAACCGAAACGATAATTCTTGGACGCACGAGTGATTTCCGGTTGTGAACCGATAAGATAAAATGCTTCAGCATTTCTTCCGTTGTGTCAAAATCCGCAATCACACCGTCGCGCATGGGCCGAATCGCAACAATATTGCCGGGAGTTCTTCCTAGCATGCTTTTGGCTTCATTGCCAACCGCCAGGACTTTTTTCATGCCCCGGTGATCCTTATGCACGGCAACGACGGATGGTTCGTTCAAAACGATGCCCTTTCCCTTGACATAAACCAGAGTATTGGCGGTTCCCAGGTCAATGGCCAAATCGTTTGAAAACTTACCCAAAATATAATCGAACAGCATGTATCCTCCTGTTTTTCTTAAAAAAATAGAACTTATTTCTACATTGGGCGGTGTATAACGTATTTCATCCGGCTAATCAACGCATTTTTAAAATGTATTTGCAATTTGTATATGACTGTATTACTAGGGGCCGAATTGAGCTTGGCTTGATATTACATACGCTTAAAAGGGGTGACAATATGCTGGAATTCTTCCGCAAACATGCGCGAGGCTGGTTCATGCTTGTTTTTATGGCTATCATCATCTTTGTATTTGTTCTTTATTTCGGAACGGATCGGGGATCGCGAACCGCCAGCGCACTGGCCGTGATGGACGGCAAAATTATCAGTGAAACCGAATACCACAATGAATATTCAAAAATGATGGATATGATCAAAGCTCGATACGGAAGCGCTTTGACTGAGGACATGATCAAGAAAATGGATCTGAAGAAAGCGGCCTACGATAACCTGATTAACCGCCAGATCATCATTGCCAAAGCCGGAGATCTGAAACTTCAGGTGACGGATGACGAGTTACGACAGGCCATTATGAAAATCCCCGCATTGCAGACAGACGGGAAATTTGACATAAGTAAATATAAGCAATTATTGCGATATAACAGAATGACCGCTGAAGATTTTGAAGCCGGACAAAAAATCAGTCTGGCAGCGGGTAAAATCGAAAGCATCATTCGAGAAGGCATCAAAGTCTCCGACCAAGAAGTGCTGGATTTATACACCTTACAGAATCAGAAAATCAACCTTCGTTTTGTTCAGATTACCGGCGCCGATATGGCCCGGCGGGTCAATCTCACCACCAGCGACCTGGAAAATTACCTCAAGAAAAACAACAATGCTTTTCGCATTCCCGATCAGGTCAAAATCAAATATCTTCACTTCGGGGCAGAAATGTTTGCATCCGGAGAAATCCCACCATCAGAGATTCGCGATTATTATGACCGCCGCAAGGACCATTACAAGGACAAAAGTGGCAAGCCTCTAGGCCTGGTCCAAGCTTCACCAGAAATCATTCGCGAGATCAGGAAAAACCAGGGAATGCAAACCGCTTTTACAGAAGCAAAAAAAGCGCATGACACGATTTATCAGGAACAGAATTTTGATCAATATGCCGCAAAGCACCATCTGAACATAAAAACCGCTGATTTTTTCACTTTGAACAGCCCACCGCCGGCACTGGCTTCCATAAAGGATTTACCTATGCAACTGGCAGGACTCGAAAAGAAAGACATCAGCAAGGTTCTGACCGCCGGCGACGGTTATTTCCTGCTCTACGTGGAAGATAAAAAATCCGCCTACACCCCGCCATTGAAATCCATTGAAAACGATGTACGTCAGCAATACATCCGGGAGGAACAGGACAGGCTCGCTACCACAGAGGCAGCGGCACTGATGGACAAATTGAAAAAAGGGGAAAGTCTGGACAAACTGGCTACCGAAAAAAGCTTGCACATTCAAGAAACCGGATGGTTCCAGCCCGGCGGTGAGATTCCGAAAATCGGATCTTCTCCGGACGCCATGGAAATGCTCCTGACCGTTTCCCTGAACAAGCCGTATCCGGAAAAGCCTTTGAAAATCAATAACATTCAATTCATTTTCAAGCTTCAGGAAACAAGCAGCCTGGACATGAAAGATTTTGAAGCAAAAAAAGAACTTTACAGAAACGTCGCGATAAACCTCAAAAGAGAAGAAATCATGAAATCTTGGTTGGAAGGCAACAAGACCGCGATGATTCAGGAAAAACGTTTGAAAATCAATAAGGAACTGAAGGATTTATAAGGGCCGGTGTCAGGTTCGACACTTTTCCGTCCAAGTCTGTGCGCGCTGCCGGGCGCACAGATAAAAAGGGAGAAACAAGCATGTTTCTCCCTTTTTATTTTGGTGGAGATGAGCAGGATCGAACTGCTGGCCTCTTGAATGCCATTCAAGC
>ENA-UPTA01000722-UPTA01000722.1-activated-sludge-metagenome-genome-assembly--contig:-NODE-722-length-38211-cov-9.179972_pt1 | contig 38211 bp, 40 predicted proteins | sample MGYA00238184_ERZ773361 | MGnify/ENA primary metagenome ERZ773361 (study PRJEB29100, sample SAMN05720205) | activated sludge metagenome | isolation source: anaerobic digester from wastewater... | reverse complement strand
AACTCGTTTCACTCGTCACATAGTGAACTCGTTTCACTCGTCACATAGTGAACTCGTTTCACTCGTCACATAGTGAACTCACGTAAGAACAATCAATGACATAACATTAGTCATAGTCTTGTGACAAGTTCACAGGCCTATGACATTTTTATTGACACTATATAATGACATTTTCAATGACAATATTAGCGCATATTGTCAACTATAATGACAACCTGCCGGCCTACCAGGGGCCCCCTCCCAGGACGCCCCAGGGGCCCCCTGCCTGACGGCCCTGTGCAAAGACTAAAATTTGGCATGCTCAAAATTATAGTATAGGAGCATTTTCTATCCATTCCGGGGCCTGCTACTGGCACCTGGGCTATATGAGGCGAAAAAAGCGTGTGTCTGTATGCGCCCTAAAAAAATTTTTCCGGGAAATTTTTGTATGCCTTGGGAATCCTGGAATGAAATTGGTTTTTTGAAAAGTTGCCTTTAAAAAAAATTTTCGGGGGAAAAATTTACTACCCTGGGAGAATTATATGCAATATGAATATGGAAAGAAATTCCACGGACATGAAAAGTTTACACATAATGTAGAAAATATATTGAATACTTATTGTAAAAAGAATGGATATGAATTTTCTATAAGTAATGGATATGGAAGAGAAATTAGTTATGCTATATTGGATGGATGTACTGTAATTACTCAGATAAAATATAATCATAAATGGAATAGATGGATATTTTATAATTTTGAATTTCATATTGATATAGAGGATATAATAGATTGGATAAAGAGACCTGTAATACATTTTAGTAATGATGGAAGAATTGAATGTGATGAAGATAAATGATGCAATTCCTGATTGGGCTGATATGAGTCAAATGTATATTCACTATGATTGGGATAAGATACAGAAAGGTGAATTTCCAAGGAAATAAAGAAAGAGAGTCGATTAAGACTCTCTTTTATTTTATTCTTTAATTAATTTATATTATAGCTTCTTTAATTCAAAGATATATTGTTTTAGTGCTTCTGCGACGATTTTTGATGTTTCTGCATTACCTTTATTAGCTAATTTCTTATCGAATTCAGCTTTTGCTTGGTCAATAGAAATTTTCTTTTCAATTAATAGACCAGATTTTTCATCTAAGACCCATTTTGCAGATTCATTAACAGCATCTACATAAGCATCAGGACAAGATGGCATATAAACAGCATCAATAGTGATTAGGTTATAGTCATCACAAACAATAGATTCATTTGTTAAATTACCAGTACCTCTTGTAGAAACACCCATTTTAATTCCATCAAGAATTAGTCCTTGAAGCAATTGTCCCATAGGAGTGTGAGTACAAACACGAGCTTTACCCATACCATAATTACCGTTCATAGTTAATTCAGTAATAAGGATTGCTGCACGTTCTGGATTGATTTCACCTGTTTCTGGGTGGTTTAATTCACCTACAGACTGACAAGTTTTAATCAAATCTTGATACTTTTTAACTTCTCTTTCAATAATGTGTAGAGGATAAATTCTACCATTACGGTTTTTCTTTTCTGCTCCAATGAATGGACCAGTAATATACAATGAAGGAGTCTGTTGACCTTCATGTGCTTCTTTAAGAATTGTGATGTCTTCTACGTCACAATTTTCATTTAACAATTTCTTTGGTTGTATAACTTCCATTTTTATACCTCGTATAAATATAATATAGTTTATAATATATTTATACAAAATATAGAGGTTAATATGAATTTATCAGAAGCAAAACAAATTCTTAAGAATGCAGGTTATCTAATTGAAGATACTGATGATTGGGATGAAGCTGATATGCCAGCTGGTATGTCTGATAAAGACAGAGAAGAAATGGCTAAAAAGCATAATGATAGAAGAACAGACCCAGAACCTGAAACACATAATAAGTTAATTTGTAGAGAATTTAAAAAGCGTTATTTTGGGGATAGTGACTGGTATAAAAGAAGAATGTACTCACAGGGCGCTGAACAATTAGAAGATGGTACTTGGAAATTACATTTTTGGTATAATGCTGGAACATTTGAAAGGGAAGAATACAAAATTGAAATTATAACTGACACAAATTATAATTTCCTTGGTGGAAAAATCTACTATATGGATTCGTATGATTATGGAAAAGTTGTTGATGAAATGCCATTAACTAAACGTTCTGATATTCAAAAAATGGAAAGTAAACATCATTATTGTAGGTAATACTTATAAGAAAGGAAAATTCTTCCATAAGAATATAGATTTAGAAGGAATTGATGCATAAAATAAAAGAGAGCTTTTCGCTCTCTTTTTTATTTGAAAAATTTTGAAGGTTTTGTGACAGCTCTCATAGCTTCTTCAGACCAACCGTCTTTGGGAGCTTCTTTATTTAGATTTACTATAGGTTCATCTTCAACTTCATCTACAACGTCTAAAACAATATTCTTAGAAACATCTTCAATTGGGTCTTTATAAACTTCTGGATCACTAAAGCAACCAAAAATTTCACGCAATAATTTTAACATATTCACCTCTTAAATAAATTTTTCATTTGGATTTCCATCAATCATTGACATCCATTCATCAGCATGTTTTGTAGATTCCATCCACCAGCCATTATTATTTAATTGATCATATTGCCAATCAAGAATAGCATTATAATTATCTTTCTTACATAATGCCCAGAAACGTTCATCTATTTCGTTCATGGTGACGTCTAGATAGAACTTACATGGGTCTGCAATATCTTCATAAGGCGAGAATTTATTGTCTTTGAAGACTGTTCCAAGAAGAAGAGAACCTGCTGCACATGCTTCAATAAATCTTAGAGAAGACTTACATTTATTGAATTGATTTTCTACAATTGGAGCAATTGCAAAATCAGCATGTTCTTCTAGAACTTGTCTTGGATAGGATGTAGTATCTTTCCAAGGTAGTTGTTTAATCTTATTTGCAATTTCTGCAAAGAAATAAGGTTGAGAGCCAACTACAGTAAAATCAATTTTATCTTCTTTGACCATTTTAATTATCCAGTCTTTCCATGCACAATCAAAGTCACCTAAATCTGCAAGAATTCCATCTGGATGATCTCTATCGACTTTTGGTGGACAAGGATTTCTATAGTGACATGGAGAACCTGTATAGATAATTTTTGGTTTTTTAAGATCTTCAGTAATATGAGGTTTACGTGGATAGGACCACAAGAAGCGTGGAACTACATTACGAATTACTCTGATATTCTGACAATTGAATTTTTTAATAAATGCATCTTTTAGATAATCAGTAGAGACTACAATTTCATCACAAAGAGAAACTGCTTTAGCAACTCTTTCATTGATACCTTGTATATCTTTATTAAAACCTTCAGATGCCATATTATATTCAGGAAGACCTTCACCATCAATATCAAAAATCTGGTCATCGCATTCGAAAACGATTTTATAGCCAAATTTCTTTTGATGTATTTTATATTCCTGAAGGACAGCAATATCTTGGTCACCAATAGGACGCTGATAGATAATTGCTTTAGTTTGTTTTAAGATAGTTGCATCAAAAATAGGTTGTGGCGTAATAATTGGAGTAAATCCAATTTGGTCAAAACCATTATAATACATTGCGTTCCATCTTAATCTAACATGAGAACAACCAGAATGGTCTCTCACTATGATAATGACAAGAGATTTGTCATTTCTAGCATTAAGCATTTAATTTCACCTCACAATAATATAAATTAAAAATTATTCAAATTTTCAGTATTAAATTTTTTAACTAGTTGATATTTCTTTTTATCTTTATATGGAACTACTTCAATTTTTGTTGTATGTGGTTCAATTTCAGATGGGTTAACTATTGTAATCATATTCCATTTCATTAGTAGAAAAGCAATAGAATTTCTTCTCTGAATATCTTCTAATGATACATTTCCAAATCCAGGATAACCATTTTTATCTGTACTTAGAACAAATAATTGTTTAAAATGTGCTAAGAAAAATGTATCAAAATGTTTTAATAAGTGGCATGATTGATAAATTATATTTTTCTTTTTATCAACAATGCCAATTCTAGTAAGAGTTTCTTCAATTACTTTTTGATCGACTAATAAACGGATTTCTAACAATTTAGATGTTTCGTTCATTGCACCTCCTCAGGTTGCCAATCAAATTCTTTATATTCATTATCATACAAAATCTTAGCAACTATAGAAGGATCAATTTCATCTGTCATTACATCATAAAATGTTGGCATTATCAAATCTTTAATCTTCTTATAACGAACCAAATCCTCTGCAGGAATCTTGGCAAAACCAAAATTTGAATATCCATTTTCAGAATAAATCTTATCTATCTCTTGTTTAAATTTACTAACATTTAGAAATTTATTATTGAAAAATAAGTATTTTTCTTCCTGAATAATTCTTGCAGTCCACTTTTGTGGATTGATTGTTTTCATTATTTCTATAAAACCTACAGATTCAGTTAACTTGACTTTTCTAAAAGCCAAGTTTTCTAACTGATCATTTGTAGATTTACTTGCAAGATTTTGTACGTATTCAACTAAATTCATACTCTATTTATAGCTTAGGTAGGAAGAATGTAGGTGAGAAAGGTACCTTTTCAGCAACTGTTTCCTTACAATCTGGACATACAAATTCAGCATAAGGACGAACTGTAAACATATAATTTGTCATATCATTTACTAGCTTAGAGAAACTCTTAGCGTCCATATTTGCTACATACTGATATGCATTGTAAATATCCATTCTCTTTCCATTTACTGATTCGATATTTACTGCGAATTCCAACAAATCTTCATTGAATGTTTCATAACTATCCTGGCCGTTCTTCATACGGTTTGTGACAGCTTCCATACCAATTGTTGGGAAACGAGTTTTAATCTTGTCACCTGCTTCTGTAATAAATTCAGAAGGAACGTCTTTATCAAGATAATCGACCTTAAGATTTTTTAGAGTGAATTCTAGATTTACTGTATTTTCACAATGTTCACATTTATGCTTGATTTGGAATGGTAGATCATCATAAGTCAATGCTCTTAGATAGAAGATAAACCATAGCTTATCTCCGACTAAAATCTTATTTGTATCGATATTCAATACACAAGAAGAGATTGTTGAATTGATGATATAATTTGCATTCTTCTCATTGATAGTAGACAAATTCTTAATGTTCAATGTTGACAACTTCTTAACATAAATGTCTTCTGTATAATATCTACCACGAGATGGCAATAAATGTTTGTCTAATAAAATAGCATCTTTTGGAAGACTGTTTTCTACTGCTTTTGCAACAGCACCAAAGTCTGACTGATTAACACTATTTAAATCTAATTTTTCTGATTTCATATTTTCACCTCACAAAATAATTGTTATACTCTATTTATATCAATAAATATCTCAGGAGATTATTATGAATTATAAACAACCTGGATATGATATTTCAGAAAATAATTATTTCAAAGGCACTACTGCAGTAACAGATGATAAAGTCACAAAAGGATGGCCTAAGAATTATTATTGTGCAGAAACAATGAGAAGTATCTCAATTGCTTTTACAAATTTCTTTAATGATTTACACGTAGTCCGTAAGAATGAATTTGGTGAACCTATTAAATGTATTCAGGTTCCTATTAAATTTGGACCACGTATGAAATCTTTTGATTTTAGAAAACAACAAGCAAGTGGTAAGGAATACTATATTAGTTATCCTAACTTAGCTTGGCGTTTCGATGGAATGTCTTTCGATGCAGAAAGATTTTCTGGTCAATATGCAGATAGAGTTTTCTATAATGATACTCTAGAAGAAATGGGATTTGACTGGAAAATGACTGAAAGATTTTGGTCAGATGTTCAGCCAGTTCCTTATAATATAAACATTTCAATGGAATTAAAATGTGATTTATTAAATGATGCAATGGATGTTGTAGAACAAGTTTGCACACGTTTTACTCCTGAATGTTATTTAAATATCAAGGAATTCTGGTTCTTTAATAAGCGTAGAAGTATTAAGCTTACTTTGACTGGAGACCCATCATGGCAGATTGAATCTGAAAGTATGGGTGAAGAAGATAAGAGAGAAATTACTGTTACATTCAGTTTCCAAGTTGCAGCTTATTTGTATAAGCCTATTAAGACAAGTAATATCATCGATAAGATTGATGTTTATGTTAACGCTGCTAAAGGTCATGAAACATGGCATGAAGAAATAAAAGGTAATTATGATGGTTCTTTGACAAATCGTTATGATTTTGAAGACTTATATAATTGTAAGTTATCTCATGCAAGTGCTATTTCTGGAACAGATGTTAAGATACCTGTAAGTGCATATAATGAAGATGGTTCATTAAAGAGTATTACATGGGAAACAGATTTCTTCTATAAAGAATTACCTGAATATCAGTTCTATCCTGAAGGAACTAAACTTGTTAAGTCAAGAACATTAGTTTGGGATAATAAAACTTCAGCATATAATGAAAGCTTCGACTATTATAATATCGAAGCTTGGGGTAAAAATCCTGTTGGAATTAAAATTGAAGACAAACGTCTATATGATTCTAATGGTACTCCATATAAGGGATATTATACTAAAGAGTTTGAAGCAACTACACACATCTTAAATAATGATGTGCAGTCGACTACTCAACTTGACCAAGATAAACTCCCTTAGGTTCTGAAGGATCAGCAATATCATTAACAGCTTTAGATACGTTAGGTGTCATATCTGAAGCACCTACCATGACTCTACCATAAATAGAGTCATTTTCTTTTTTCCAATCTTTAGGTTTAATGAACTTGGTATCTAATGCTAGATCATGATGTTGTGCAATGAAATTAGTTCCTAGAGCAATATCAAAATCAATTTCTAAATCCATATTATGTAGGACATATCTATAATTTTCAATCAATTCTCCTGAACCATGTTGTCTTTTAAATTCATGATTTACACCATTGATAAAGAATTCAGGCATTATAGGTTTATTGTTAAATAGACCGTTTAGAGATTTATTGAATGATAGATAGAAACCATTTTTAGCTTCATCAATTGTCATTGTCTGAGTATTAGTTGGGTCACCATGTGGTCCTTCTACCCAGTTATACAATGGGAAATTATATTCAAGTGGTTCTTCTATTGGCTTAATATCATATACAGTTGGATCAACATTTTCTACATAACTATCTTTTGTATAATGGAATTCCCACTTATTTTGTGTTTCAGAATTTTCATCTTCTTCAATATCTTTTATACATGCATAGCAATAATCAATTCTGAATTTTAATTTCTGCATTGTAGAAAGCTTTGCACAATAAGCAATATTTCTTAAATTACAGTAAGCATTCTTTACTGCAGTTCTTGTAATTAAATCAGAATTTGTAAATGTTCCTTCTTTCCAATCTTTTGTTTCTTCATTTTGTAGATAAGTAACATAAGCTTCATTAGCTACATGATTGATAAACAATTTATCAAATTCAATGAACATACCTTGAGAAGGAATGTTAGAATCATAATCATCAGGCAATGTAGAAATAAATTTATGTTTTGTCTTTACATAATCAGAAGCTAATGGGAAAATATATTTGAAGTGATGTATCTGTTGAGTATTATAGAATGGGAACCATAGATAACTGAATTTCAAACCAGTCCACATATAATAGATGTAGGACAACTTTCTCAATAGACGAGTGACAGGCTTACATTGGAAAATAAGTCTACAAATGTTATCTGCTAAATCATTAAATTCTCTGAATGTAATAGAAGGTTCTTCAATATCCACATCGAATCTAGAAGTTAAGAATAATTTAGCAACTGCTGCTTTTGTTGTTCTTGGAACTTCATTACCATTTTCATCGATTTTCTTCATGAAGAAATCACTAATTTCATCAGCTCTTCTTAAATCATCTTTTTGTTTATCATCTACCTTAGACCATAGTTCAACTAACTTACAACATAGGCCTAACATATTCAATGCCATCTTAACACCTTTATAAGAACCCTTATATTGGTTATATTCAGGAATTTCATGATAAACATATCTAATGAAATTATCTAATTCTTTACCAGTTAAATCTTCATAAGCATCAGCATTACCAACAATTTCACCTTCTTCATTTATTAAAGCAATTTTCTTTTGTAATAAGAAATGTCTCAAATCATCTACATTAGGATCCAATTCAATACCGAAATGTTCCTTATAATGATTTAATAATTTTGCTTCAACATCATTAATATAATTAAAGTCTGCAATACGAGCAACCTTTTCTAGAATACCAATACTTGCTTTCTTACTCATGCTCATATACATAGTATTCAAGAATTTTTCAGTGAACTTAACGAATTGCCAGTATTCTCTATCATGCATATATGCAGGAGGATAATCTAGCATCTTAATCTTTCTATTACGTTCATCTTCAACTAGCCAAGGACCTAAAATTCCTTGAGCATAAGTTGCATTATAAACAATATCATGGATTTTTGGGTTTTGTAAATCAATCCATGCATCTACAATAACATTGCCGTATTCAACAATTCTTTTTACTTTAAACTTTGCAATACCATGGTCAGCATAATCTGAGAAATCAATAGAACCATCAATTTCACCAATACTTTCTTCATTTAGTTGAATTGTAGGACGAATAGTCCAAAGATAACTATTAGGATTGTATACAGTGACAGTACATTCACCTTCAACATTTGGTGAAAGTATCATGTCTTCTGGAATTATATTAGAGAAACGAATGACTAATTTTTCTAAGTCAAAAATTTCTTCTTCTGTATCAATATATTTCCAAGGTTCACCATAAGTTGTATATTCAACACCATTTGCATTGATGTCAAAAACTTTAATTGTAATTTCATTATCATTTAATGCCTTTATAAAAGTAGAACCCATTAATGATTCATTTGCATAAGGATTTAAATCAAATGATAATGTATAAACATCAACATTCTTATCAAGATTGATATTAGAAACAAGTTGATTGATTTCTACATGATTATCTTTTCTGTGGATTTTGATTAAATTTATATCACCACAGACAGCTTCTAATTCCATTATATCTAATGGAGATTTAGATTTGAAAATTAACTTGACTTTAATAGGAGTAGGATATTCTTTTCCACCTACGTTTAAAACCTGACGAGTAGTTTTATCTTCTGTGATTGAAGGACCTTCAGAATTAATAATTATATTCTGTAAAGTTGTATATCCGTAAATATCATCAAGACTACTATCTAAGAAAATAGTACCTTCTGGATAATGAGATTTATCTTGGTCTTCAACTCCACCATAGACAGTTTGATCTTTACCATCCATGTTTTGTGTGACGTATTGGAAGTTCCAAGTACCATCTAAGTATCTAGATTTTTTAATTATACCAACTTTATATTTTATCTGCATGTTATACGTCCCATACACTTAAACTATCAAAACTCTTCTTATCAAGAACTTCAAACTTAATCTTTGGAAAATCATTCTTACACTGATTTTGTAAGCCAGATAGGATATAAATCTTTCTGATAATTGGATTTTTCAAGACAAGATTTTCTTCTCTTCTGTTATTATTCTTGATGTGCAAATTCAATTCATTCTGATACTTCTTTAATTTAGCACATCCTTCTTTAGTCATATATTCGATTGCTCTCTGAATTTGTTCTTTATTTGCAGATTTGATAAATGATTCATAGTCAGATGTATCAAGAATCTGTTGTTTGAAATAATCGAAATCTAAAGCTAATTGATTTTTACCAGATTTAATAACTCCTACGTTATTATCATTTATCCAATTATTTATGTTATCATAGTTCCAAAGAAACTTCTTAAAAGCTCTTGTTTTCAAATCTTTAATTTCATCTCTGAATTCAGGAGAATAAGTTAAGAAATCTGTCCATTCTTTTGCATCATCATTTTTAACAACTTTATCTACGAATTCAGAATAAGTCTGTATACCTTCAATTTGAATAATACATTCCAATTTATTTGTAGGATTGTTTGCATTATTCCATAGCCATTGTGGATTTAATGAAACGGATAGCTCAGGAGCGCTCTGGATCATTTTTAATGTGCTTATCAAAGAACTATAAGCACACTGATAATAACCTACCAGAGTAGCTCTATTCATCATAGAAGATAGACTCTTTTTATCCATAGGAAGAGTTGTAGTATTAACATTAAATAATTCACTAAAATTTACCATTATTTTCCTACCGTTTTCAAATATTCTCTGACTTTATCTATTTGTGGAATTTCCAAAATAATTCCATCACATAAGTCATTCCAAACATCACTTATTCCATTATACCACATAATGAACCACCAATAGTTAGTAGTTCCATAACATTTCTGAGAAATCAAATCTGGACGTCCAACTTCTTCGTGTTCTACTTGAACATAGATTGGATCTCCGAAATCAAAATCAGTTTGTGTAAATGAACCTAAATCATATTCATTTACTCCATTAGTTGTATATTTATCTAAATATCTAGTTCTTGAAGTTATACTTTCCATATTCTATTTATGAACATAAATATAGTATGGCAATGAAACGATTTGAAACAAATGGCAATCCAAATGAATTTGCTGGTAATAACTGTTTCCATTTAACAACTATTGATACGGATGGAAATCCTATTACTTTAACTGGCATTGTAAAAGAAATGCCAAGTTTCGGATTGTCTACTGAATGGGTTGAAGCTCCAAGAGCAACATTCGGTAAGAAGGTTCAAGAATTCTTTATGAGTGATTTAGTTAATACTGCTACATTCTTAGCTGGTGGTGTTAATACTACACAATTATTAATGGACCATTGGTCATCTAGAATGTATAATGGTAGTACAAATAAAGATATTACATTGAACTTCAGAATTTATCCACAGAATTTATTAGGTCAAGATGACCCTAAAACATGGATGAAATATCTTTCTAAATTTGCAACTGTATCAGCTGCAGGTGTTTTAAATGTTGGTACTTTAGAGCAAAACATAAAAGATTCTCTAATTGCAATGAAAGGAGAAGGTGCTGAAATTCGTGAAGCTTTTTCAAGTTTTACAGCAGGTACTGATGGTAATGCTGAAACTGATGAAATGAAGAAAATCCGTAAAACAAAAATTTCACAGATTACTTTTAAAATTGTAGAATTTACAAATAATGCAAAAGCAACAGTTAAAGATAAATTATTAACAACACAAGCTGGTATACCAATAAAAGTTTGGTCAGGTTCTGATGATGAAAGAAAATCTGAAAATGTTTATATTGCTGATATTTTAAATACATGTGATTTATGGATTGAATCTGGTGAAAAAGGTACTTATGAATCAAAAGTAGATTTAACTGATGAAACTCCATTTACATATAAGTTTAAATGGAAAGACCAAGATTATACATTTAAATCAACATCTACTGAACATGTCACTGATAAAACATTAGATACAACTACATGCACATTGGATGTAGAATCAATTATGGGAGCACTATCAAGTGATGGTGGTTGGGATAATAATGTTTGGGGAAAAGATCAAGTAGAAAATTATTTTAGAAGTGTATTAGAAAATGTTAATGAACAAATTAAATCTGCAAAATTAGATTTTAATGCTAATTATCAAACATTAATGGATGCAGATTCTGATACACTTAAGAAAATTGAAAATTCTCTTGCATCACAATTTGCAACTGAAGAAAGATGGAAAGTAAAATTCTTATCATCTAATTTGTGGCAATTAGATATTTTCCGTTTCATATTTAAAAAGCCAATTATCGTTGCGATAACTGACTGGAAAGTGACACCATCTCTTGAAATGATGGATGGTTTTCATGCTTATTATGATTTTAGTATTACTTGTAGACCTGACCAAGTAAAATCATTGCAACGTTGGAAACAAGTAATTAAATATGAAGCTCAACAACCTACTATTCAATAAAATTAAAAATCAATGATAAATTATTATATGATAATTTTTCATTAGTTTCCATATTGATTTGAAAATCTACCCATAGTGGGTTATTATCTGGACCACATTGTGTTGAAGGAGTAAAACTCCAATCTTTAATTATCCAGTCAACAGCATCAGCCTTTTTAATTAAATCACCAAATTTTAAAGTAAAAACAGCAGTTCCTCTGGAATATGTTGTTAAAGCTTCTATGTTTTCATAAATTTTATGAAGAGCAGTTGTAGCTTTTTCTGTCATTGTTCCATTACTATTTGCTACTTCATTTAATTCTCTTCCTAATTGATTACCTTGTTCTTTAGCATTACTTAATGCATTTACAATATTATTTACTTCTGTTTGTAGAGAAAATTCTGACATTGGTGATGTTAAAAAAGTAAGCCAAGGAATAATAGTCATATATGAATTTGTATTCGTATAATTTGCTTTAAAATAAGCTCTAAATTTTATTCCTACAGAAATGTTAGCACCATCTTTAGGAAGGATTTGTGTCCATTTATCAGTAGCCGCATTAGAATTGAATACACCACCAGAGAACATTTTAAATGTATCTGAACGTGTAAATTCTTTAATAGTAGCAACTGCTTTTGCACCTGGAGATTCTCCCCATCCTGTTGAATAACCTAATTCTATTGCATCATCTGCAATACCATGAATTTCCATAATTCTACGGCCTTGAATTTCTGGTAATTGTTTTACCGCACCATTAAATGATTTTGTTGATAAACCAATTTCAAATGCACACGAATGATATTTGTGTGTATTTTTCATATTAGTTGTATCTTCATCATGTGTATAAATGCTTAAAGACATTTTTTACCTTAGAATAAATTGAACAATCCACTCTTCTTTTCATCTTTGATTTCAATCTTCTTATCCTTAATATCGGTAAGTAATTGAACCATCTTTTCAAAGACTTTATTATAATCAATAGGTTCATTTTCTTTTTCTATTGATTTACTTGCAGTAGAACCATCTGTTGCAACTGTTTGTGCAAACATAGAAGTTCCTTGTGGTGCAGCTTGACCATTTTGTGGATTTACACCAAAGAATTTAGCAGTGACCATAGTTGCTGTAGCACTTAACAAAATTACTTCACTCAAGTCTTTAATCTGTTTTAATACAGCATTCATTTTAGACTCAAACAAATTCATCTTTTGTTGTTCAACATTATTATACGTATCTGCAGAGATACCTAATGCACTAGCTGCTTCTTCAGATACAGGTTCTTCTGCTTCAGCTTCTTTTTCATCAGAACTAAAGAAGTCTTTAATTGCTCCTGCAATTCCTGTAATTAATTTGACAACTAAATAAACTGGATTTAAAGCCATTAAGAAATCGATAACAGCTTTACCAACAGGTACTAAGAATTCAACAAGTGTTGCAGCAATATCTTTTATAATATTCCATGCAGCAGATAAGAATGTTGTAATTACATTAGCAATCATAGGAACAATCATTGATATAACTTTAATAAGTCCATAGATGATTAAACCAACTAATGCTACAATAGCGACAATTGCTGCAGCGATTAATAGATACTGCATTGCTGCCATTGCAATCTGGAATACAACACGTGCCATATCAGCGATGAACAATGCAACAGCATGGATCAACTTCAATCCAGTCACAATCATTTCTTTAATGAATTTACCTAATTCACATGCTAATGCATAAGCAATTCTTGCCATATCAGCAGTATGACGAATAACAGACATAACAAAGTCTTTTGCTATATTAAACATCTTTGAAGTATGTTCTAATACACTCATAGCCATTTCTTTAAGAACTGCACCAATACGAGAACCATGAACAACTGTATTCATAGCATTTTCTTTTGCTATAGTTGCCATTTGAGCGGCATGACGAATAACAGCCATTGCAAAGTCTTTAATTATATTAGCCATCTTTGAAACGTGTTCTGCTACACTCATAGCCATTTCTTTAACAACTGCACCAATACGAGAACCATGAACAACTGTATTCATAGCATTTTCTTTTGCTGTAGTTGCCATTTGAGCGGCATGATGAATTGTTTCTAAAGTCCATTTCTTTAGAGCCATAGCTTTATTGATTGCAAATTCTTTTAATGCAATTGCTTTCTTTAAAACCCATTCTTTAACGATATTAGCTTTTTCTAACATCAAATTTTTTAATTTAACTGCATGTTGATATAGATGCAATTTCTTTGATAGCCAAACTGCACCAGCCCAAAGTTTCTTACCAAAAGTAAGAAGTAATTTTACATCTTTAAAAATCTTACCAGTCAACACTCGCCAAGATAATAATATAGCAGAGAATATACCTATAGCATACGCTTTAACCTTTGTAGATGCTGTCTTCCAGAAACCAATAAACATTGCACCAAAGATTAATACCCAAGGAAGAATTTCAGCAATAAATGCAGCAATCCATGCAACAGGTGATAGGAATTTCTTTAACATGCCTTTAACACCATTAAAGAAGCCTGAGAAATCAGGTCCACCTTTCTTTTCTTTTTCTGGATTTGCTAATTCTTTAGGTTTTTCTGTTCTCTTTACAAGACTATCAATCTTTGCTTCTCTTTCATTCTTAATAATTTCAGTTGTCTGATTTGTAATTTGCTGAACATTATTACCCATATTGGTAATAGCTTCTGTCATTTTATCTTGAGCAGGAGTTATTACTTCAGCCAAAGCATTGATTGATTCATTAGAAATCATTAAAGGTTTTGTTTCTGTAGTAGGTTCTGCAGTGACTAATGCTCCAGCTCCTTGGTCTTCATAACTTAATAGACCAACAATCTTTTCATTCTGTTCTTTTTCTTCTTGTTTTAATTCATCAAGAGCATTTGCTGTAGATGCAGCAACAAATTCAACTAGATAGCCAATCTTATTTAGAGTTTCATTAATTTTACCATAAGTTTCATATTCTGTTTCATTTATTGCATCAACCATAGGCACAATGGCATACAAGATCTGAGTTAGATCTTTTTCCATCATTTTGCTGTTCTTTAAAAGTTCAGCATTAGTTGACACATTACTTTGGTCAGACTTAGAATTTATCCATTGTGTGATTGCATTTACGGCCATCTACTACCTCTAAATTATTTATAACCATTCCACGGATGCTGGAGTTGATTCTTCATCTAAATAGGAGTATCTTCTATGTTGATTCATTGAAGTTGATTCATGTTCTACAGGCATATCATAATTACATGTATCTACTTCGGTATAAATTCTATCTTGTAATTTTCTTCTTGGATTTTTACTCAATGCTCCCCATGCTTCTGAAATAACTTTCTCTTTTTCAGGAAAATTATTACATTCGTCATCATCTACCATTGACTTATAATAATTTTGAATTCGTTTAGCTTCTTCATTTCGTATTTGTTTATTGATTGCTTCTTGTTTTATTATCTTAGCATCTCTAGAACCTTGGTCAGTTCCTTTTTGTTTTTGTAATTTATTTGCACATTCAAAACTACATGTAGGACTATATCCTGCAGTATAACCTAAGAATTGAGTTTCTTTTCCACAAATTGGACAAATACCTTCACCTTCTTTCTTTTTGTATTTGTCATAATACTCTTTCAAAGACATATTATGAATTTCATTTAAATGGTGACCTAACTTTTTAATTAAGCCTGCATCCTGATTTGATATAAATTCTTTTCCACATTCTGCACATTCACATTTAAATGTTTGTCCCATCATTTGTTGAGCACGTAAAGTATTACGACATGCAGGTGAGCATGTTTCTCTATATCCTTTTACTGCATCGACGAAATTAGTAGGTTTTCCACAAATTGCGCATTTTCCTTCATCTTCTTTTTTAAAGAATTTATCATAATACGCGTGGGTTGTCATATCATGGTCCAATCTTAAATGCAGACCAAAACGAAACCAAGTCGAAAATTGCTTGCCACAAAGTTTACAAACTATCATAGTTTACCTCTATTTCTATTTATTGTAAACTATATTTTACATTCCAGGACTGCTTTGTAAACTTCTTTTTACATAACCAGGGTTTACAAATCGTTCCAAAATACTTATATTATACATGTAAAAATTAAAGAGGATTTATGTCTCGTTCATATCGTAAAAACATTCCAGGAACTGATTGGGTGCGACTACCTATGTGTTGCACTAAGCATGATAGTATTCATGAATGGAAACGTGATTACAATAGATATATCAGACGTAGGACTAGAAATTTAATTAAATGCTTAGATTTTGGCGATGAAGAATGTGATGAAAATTTCGAATTCCCTGAAAAGCCAGCATTAACTTATATTGGCAATATATGGAATTCACCTATGGATGGATATTCATATTGGACTACAGAAGAATTTATGAAATATTGGAAGCCATGGGCTAAAAATAGGAAATAATTATGAAAAACATTTTACTCTTTACTTGTTGTTTCTGTGGAAATAAATTCCCAGAAAAGGAAGCTCATAACGCAGCTCCAGTAATTGATAATGGTCAATGTTGCAATGAATGCAATTATAAATATGTACTTCCAATTAGACTTAAACTTTCACTGGCTATTGATGAAGCCTTAGGAGAATAAAAATGACCTTTCTTGAACTTAATCGAAAAATGCGTTCTATGTTCGATGGCGAACGCTTTGAAGAGGAAGACTTTGCAAAATTCCTGAAGGATAAGGGAGTAGTTTGCGCTGCTGACTTGATTCGTCAGGTAATGTATCAATTTACTATGTATCAAAACGGTAATGATGAAATTTTCGGCACTAAGTGGGAAAAGTTCCCTGCTTATTTGAAGGCCTTTGAAATTTCTGGAATTGGTAAGAAGTTTGCTTGGGTGCAAGATGCATCTGGTCGTAATGAACGTCTTGATATTAATGATGAAGACGTCATGGATGAAGCCCAGAAGCGCTTTCTGGTCGATTTTGCTAAGCGATACGACAATCATACGCCTGACTCTAAAGATGAGCTCAGAGCTGACACATGCGTCACTAAGAAGGACCCAGTTCGCGCTGCTAAGAATCAGCTGAAGGCTATTTGTGATACTGACAAATTCTATCGCCGCCTTAAGGCATTCCTCCGTCATGGCATCCAGGTGCATGATGTGAAGGACACTCAGTTCGATGCAATGAATTCTACTGCTTTTGAAAAGTGGCTTGCATTCTGCTTGAAGATTTATGGAACTAATGATACGCTTACCGTTAAGGAAGCTAAAATCCAGAAGGCTGCGCAAATCTTCGCATTATAAATAAAATGTCATCATAGATAATTCAATATATGTTAAAGAAAAGAGAGACGAAAGTCTCTCTTTTTTTATTCTTCAGAAGTGACAGGTTGAAGCGTCATGTTTTCATAATCGAATGTGACTATGAATGTAGCTTCTTGTGCCTGACCAGTTTCTAGACTTAATGCTGACAAGTTAGTAGGTATACAGTGCCAGAATTTCATCTTTGAAACCATTACTTTGTCGTTATTTAATAGACAAACTTCTATAGCATCGATACAGTCCAATCTCAACAGCTTTTCACCAAGAGCTGTTTTTTTACCGATAGGTTTACCTGCACGCATGCTCATTAGCCAACACCAGAAATAATAGAAGTTTTTACCTTCTTCATCCATCTTAAATTCCATATTGATGGTCTGTAAATCACGAGCACCACGTGGATCTGGATGCAATTGTCTTTCATGTTGGAATTCTGAAGTCAACATGTTTACTGACAAATCAGGAATGTTGACTGTTCTAATATAGTTATCAAGGATAGTAGTATCTAATTCAAGGTCTGTAAAATCAACCATATTGGAAAATCTACATATCCATTTGTTCTTATTATAATTGTTAATCTCAGTTGTCACACCTGCCATAATAAACCTCTATTAAACTGCTGATTGTAATGAACATCCATTTGCCATTGATAAACCTTTAGACCAAATTGCACCTGTCCATTTAATACCATTTTCAAAACGGACACCACCATCTGGAGCAACAAGAACACCATAATTCTGTTGAGTACCATGATATGATGCAAATTTAATTGCATAGTCTGAATCATTTGCACTATGATAATCAGAATAAAGCATGAATGTTGTGTAGTCATCATTATTATTTTGTAGGTTAACACCATTACTTACTTCAACTTTACCTTGAACACAAATTCTTACATATTCATCAGATTGCAATTGTGGAATAACAATCTGTAAATTTGTACCTGCAGTAAATGTTTTAAAGTAATATTCACCTGCACCTAATGTCAATACACAATCATTACCTGCACTAAACTGATTATATGATTGGATATTTCCACCTGCATTTAATGTAATAGATTGACGGTCATTCATAGTGATATGATCAGTTCCATCATAATTTATATTAAATCTAGGTAATTCAGGAACTTCCATTTCTTTAACTTCCATCTTAGAGCCAACATAATTATTGTTGACTGCAGTGACGTATTGTGTTTTATCAATATTTTTTATTAAATAAATTATATTCTTACTTGCAGCGTTATACCAAACTTGATTTTCACCATTGTTTTTCAAATCAATAGGTGGATTTAAATCTGCATATTTAACACTACCTTGCAATCCTTGATCTGCAAGATTAGCATTATTTAGAATGATATAAGAACCATCTGACCATTGTTCAGAATAATCTACATCTACATATATACCAGCTGGGAAATCTGGATTATCAGAATAACTCATATTAATTGTAGATGCATTATCAATATTGATAGCAGGGCAATAAATTGAACGAACACCGATTTTTGCACCATCTAAATGTAATTTAGATTTTGTGAAAATTACATAGTTATTAAATTCTTCCCATTCTTTAGGAATGAAAGATTTTTCTGTCCATGTAACTGTTGAAGAATCTGCCTTAAAGAAATCACTTGCAATAGGCATATCTTTTGTTGTAATTTCTACATGAGCTTTAACCTTAGATGGAGTAATACCATATACATTAAATGTTAATGTTCCATAATCATAAGAATTTGAATAATCAATATCTTTAACAAGTAAACCTAATGTTTCTAATGTATACCCTGTGACTGGTATATCATCATTAAACGCAAAACTGAAAGTTTCTGATTTATCATTCTTATAAATCGTTATAGTAATTTTATCAGAAGGATCTCTTTTATTTGGGTTAACAACCTTAAATCTCTGAATACCATATTGAGTTTTTTCAACTATGATAGTACCATCTTGTCTACTATAAACATCTAATATATGATCTAGTGATTGTTGTTTTGTTTCAATATTTGTACCAGTATATTCATAACATGGATTTGTATCAGATGTATCTTCACATGTTAAACATCTAATTTGTTGTAATGTTCCATCAAATGCATACCATTTAGATGAAAATTTAGATTTATCTTGTTCAATCCAATCACCTGAACATGCTGCTGTTCCAGTAATTTCAAATGTTATTTCTACATTTGTTGTTGTCCCAGTTAATTCTGAACAAGTAATACCATAAACAAAGAAATATGTTTTTTCATTTGAAATATCAAATGGAACAGATGGTGATACTTGCAAATTTTCATCATTTAAAATAACTTGAATTAAATTTGTATTTATCCATTCTTTATCATAATTTTTATTTGTTATTTCAAAACAAATGATACCACGTTCATCTTCTTCTAATAATAAATTATGAGTAGATGGATCTTCTGCGTCAGTAGCATCATTAAATGCATCTATATTTGTAGGTGGTAATGTATCTTTATTATATTTTTTATATCTAACTACAGATGCAAATACACTTCCTGGTTCATATCCTGGTTCTGAAGTTGATGGTTGATCATTATTACCAACAGCAGTATACGTTTTTGTTTTTACATAATCTGAACCATAACCTGGATATGCTTTTTCTAACCATGCAGTTTCAATAAATGAATAACCACATTCAACATCAGCATTTAAAGTAAAGGTTAATACATTACCATCTTGAACAACATGTTCAGGTTTACCAATACCAGTTTTTTGAATTTCTTCAAAATATATTTTAGCATCCTTTAATGGATGCGGTTCATCACCATTATATTGATTAGGATTAGTAATTTTAACAGTAATTATTTTACTGTTAGTTTCTCTTGAAATTTCAATAATAAGTGGTTTTGGTTCATCAACATTAATACCATGATTTTCAAAATCAATATAGAATTTTAAAACATTCTTTCTATAATCTAATTGGAATTTTGTATCATCTATAATTTGTCTATAAACATTATAGACAACATCAGATGTTAAGCCATTAAATTCTATTGTTGCAGATTGTGCTGTTTTTAAAGGAAATGCTAGAATATCACTTTCTTCATTTGTAGTTTCATTCCATATTGTTGATTTCCAATGTTTGCCTTTATATTCATCCTTAAATTCATAAGGAGTAATACCACCAAGCTGATTTGTTGTAATATAGAATGCAGAAATATCTGAATAGAATTTAGGTGTTTGTTTATTATCGTAAATTCTTGTATATTCAGTTAAACTCTTATTGTTATATCTTTTGATATGACCCTGATCATTATTAACATATAAATCACCAACTGTATTATATTCAAAATTGGATTTACATCCACTCATTAATATGTTATTTTTATAGTCATCGAAGTCATAATCAGGACGAGCAGAACCTTCTGGTAAAATAGGTTCTACATCATAATTATCTGATTTTGGTAAATCTCTCTTAAAGAAAGGAAGAGTTTTACTATAGAATTTTATATTGTCATCATTATTGAAATTGACATTAACTTCAGATGAATTATATCCCATTGGAATATCACCACTTAAACAAGGAATAATTTGTTTAAATGTAAGAGTATTTCCATTGAAGTTAATATACATTCCACCATTATTGATACATGATTGAGTTTCCCACAAACTTGGGTCTAAGCTAGTATCAACAGAAGTACCCCATTTCATAAGGTCATCTTTTGTAATTTCTTCAACTTGGTTAGTAAGAATATCTCTAACTTCCATACGGAAATTATCAGTAATAAGCGAAGCCAAATTCTGGTCCGCTTCAATTACTGCTGTATATCCACTCATTTCAAATGTTTCGTTTAATGTGTAATTCATCTATTAACCTGTTGTGTCATAACCATATTCAACATTTACTCTAACAACTGCAACTTCATTTGACATTGAGAAGTTTACAATGTTATTACCATCATCTAAGATATTATCACAGAATGCTGGCTTACATAAGCAATACAAATCCTGAATTAGAACTGTAATTGCTTTCCACCAAGGAGAATCCATAGCTGTATCTTCTTGAATATGTTTGTAATAATATGTTCTAATAATCTTAGGAATGAAATACATCCAGAATGCCTTTTCTGAAATTGTGTTTTCATAATTGGTCAATTCATAACCTTTTCTCATATAAGTTTCTTCATGAGTGACAGTTTCATTTGCATATACCTTATATGGAAGTGGAATTGCTCTGTCAGCTTCATCAATTGTTAAACCATGATTTAACCAGCTATTCAACATTCTTTCAATACCAGTAATTTGTGCATGACTCAACTTATATTCATCTGTCTTATAAGTAGAGAAAGAAGACTTACTAAAGAAGTCAGTTTCCTGAGGAACATTGATTGTAATTACTGCAGTGTCTACATAATTTGCATTAAAGACTAATGCATTCTGAGGACAAATTTCGAAATATGCTTCATCTTCTCCAGTATTCTTTTCAATTACCTTGTCAACCTTAATAATGTATTCTTCATCCTTTTTCTGATTGTTTTTATATACGTTTGTTAACTTAATCAATACTCTACAACCTTCCAACATCTTAGGATCAAGGAATGCATTATACAAATCTTTTTGTGTGACACTAATTACGTTTCTCCAATTTGGGCCCCATTCTTGTTGAGCTAATTGAGGAGAGTGATTAAATTGAGCTAATGAATCTAATGAAGTATCTTGAATTAAATATCCAGCACCATAAGCAGTTGTCTGACCTGTGATAGTTGGATTTTCCCAGTGATACTGAATTGCATCAGCACGAATAATACTTGATACCTTCAAATCCAAATCGACTGAAATTGTATCTTCTGCATCTGTATAGAACTTAATCAAATCAGACTTATAAATCTTCTGAGTAGTTCCATTTCTATTATCAAGATATTCATAAATCTTGTTTTCGATATTTGTCTTATATTCCTGAAGCTTTGTATTTGATTTAACCTTAGCTCTACCAACTAAATCGAAATACTGAACCATAGGAGGAATTGATAGAATTCTACTATTGATTTCCATCTTATCCTGACAATTATCTCTAATAATCTTAATGTTCTTCAACCACTGTTCTTGTGGAGTATCATCATACTGCTGATTATAATATCCATCAAATGACTTAATCATCTTGACGTAATCTGCAATATGGTCCAAATACTCATCAGAATATAATGAGAATGGATCATCTACATCATCCTTATCGGTCAATACATTTCGTGGATAATAATTACCACCTTGCTTTGCATACATGTGACCAATTAAAGAGTAGAACACATAGTTCTGAACATACTTATAAAGCTTGTTATCAAAGTCTTCAATTTCTTGCTGACCGAATACCAATGCTGTTTGAACATTGATAGGAGTAGATAGACCACGGAAGTAAGAAATGAAGTCGCCCTTTGTGACTAACTTATTTCTAGATGCGAAATATGCTGGAGCATTTATTCTAATACTATCTTGAGATTCGAACTCTTCACCCTGATAAATATCGGTTGCAATGATAAAGGTAATGTTATTGGTAATATCAATAATTTCACCCTTATGCTGTAGATAGAATGAATTATTATTTGTCATCTGTGCGCCAGCAGTACCAGTCTGATTAGCTTCCTTACCATCAGTCTGCAAATATTGTACATACAAATTCTGATTCTTCTTTGTCAAACCTGGACATACCATATAGTTGTCATTACCAAATCTAACTCTAACAGTCTTATCATAGTTAGTTTCAATTTGACAAATTTTCAATGGAGATGCAGGTATATTTTCTAACTGTTGTAGGTGTTCATTTAGATAGATTGATGTTTCTTCAATATCGAATACATGCTTATCATCTAAAGCTTCATCTTGGTTTTCACCGATACCTACTTTAGTCCAACTTAGACGTGGTGCATAATTACCCTTATAGAATGCATAAGGGTCTCTCTTACCATACCAGTTAGAGAATGTAATATCGTCAATATCATAATACTGTGCAATCTTACCTAGCTTACTTAGATTTGCATTACCCAAAATTTCCTTAACGACCTTTACGCCTTGGAAACATGAGATAGGAACTAGGTTTGCAGCGTTATATAAACTCTTACCTTGTAGAGGCATATAATGTACATACTGAGAAGGACAAGCTAATTCTAGTGTCTTCTTCCAAGATGTACTGTTTTTACCTTCCATATCTTCAGAACTGAAAGTATATGAATAGGAAGAGTCTAATATAAAGTGACGTCCTTGGAATACTAAGTCGACAGCATCTTGGTTAAAGACTACTGTATCACCAGGCTGTGTTGCTTGTGGAAGAGGTCCTTTAATCTGAATATGAAGATTACACTTAGCTGGTACTCTTCTTCTTGGGTTATATCCTAAATTCTTTCCTAACTTGATTAAAGAACTATCTAGACGTGCAGTATCAATATATGACTCTTCTGCGGTTCTCTGCATATAATAGTTAGTCATATCCATACATGCACATATCATTTCCATAAACATCTGATAGATAGATGCAGAACTGATATTAGCAAATCTTGGATCAGATGCTAATCTATTTTTAAAATCTTCTAATAATGATTCAAATGTTATATTTGTATAGTTCATGTTGTATACCTACTCTATCTTATTTATGATTATAAATATCTATATGGATAATAAAAACTTAACAAAATAAGAGGCAACTAATATGAATTTAAATTTCTTAAACCCATTCTCAGACAAGTTCCTTCAAAGAGGACCTGAACATTCTATTGTTAGAAAAACAGAAACTGCTAGAAACTCAGTAGGTTATGGTGAAGACCAAATAGACTGGGGTGCTTTAGTTAATGGTTATACCGATGGTTATGTAGACCCAGGTGAACCTTATGAACAAAGTAATGTAATTTTCGATACAGTATTTACTAACAAGTATCAGAAAATTATGTGGTATAGAAATATGGCTCTATATCCACTTGTTCAAAAAGCACTAACCGTTATGACAGATGAAGCAGTTTGTTTTAATGCTGATGGTAAAGTTGCTAAATTCGAATTGAATGAAAATCATAAAGCAAACTTCACTGATTATGAATTCAATTCATTAAAGACAGAATTTAATTATATTGTAGACTGTGTAATTGGTAAAGAACAATTATGGGACTACTATAAGAAATGGTTGACAGACGCAGAGCTTTATTGGGAAATTTGTCTTTCTGATAAAGGAGATAAGGTAGTAGGTATCAATACTCTTCCACCTTATTGTATGATTAACATCTATGATAAAGACTCTGATTTAATTAGAGGTTATATTGAAGATATTAACTATCTAAAACAAGCTGGAGATTCTAATCCAGAAGTTCAACGTTTCTTACCTGAACAGATTGCATACGTAAACTATGGTAGAACTTGGGCAAACAGAAATGACATTAGAGGACACTTAGAGTCAGCTATTCGTCCATTAAATCAGTTAAGAAATATCGAAGATGCTTTAACAGTTTACCGTATTACTCGTGCAACTGAAAAGAGATTGTTCAACATTTATTGTGGACGTATGCCACCTGAAAAAGCTGCAGCATTCGTTCAAGAAGTTACAAACAAATATAGAAAGAATTTGAACATCGACCCAAATACTGGTATGATTATTTCAAATAAGAATGTAGCCGCAATGACAGAAGATTTCTTCTTCCCTAAGGATGACTCTGGAAATGGTACTACTATTGATACGTATACCGGTGGTGCAACATTTAATGGTCAGATTGAAGACCTTTATATGTTCCAGAAGATGGTTATGGATGCTCTACAAATTCCACAAGACAGATGGAAAGCTGATGAAATTTCTGGTAAACAATACGTTCAAGGTGTAGATGGTTTACCTTCTGAAGAAGCTGCATTCCAAAAATTGAATAGAAGATTAAGAAAGAGATTTACTGATATTATTCTACAAGTATTCTTAGTCCATCTAAAGGTTAGAAATTATCCTGAAAAATTCTTGGATAAAGCAATTTATGATATTGACTTGTGTCCAGCAACTGATTTTGATAGAATGAGAGATTTGGCTTTAGCTGAAAAGAGAGGTGCTACAATTGGTACTCTATCTCAATTCCTACCAACTCCAACTAATATCAAGCCAGATGCAGAAGAATTAGGTCCACTATTCTCAAGACAATTCTTTATGGAAAAGATGTTAGGTCTATCTACTGAAGAAATGCTATTAAATAAGGCTATGCTTGATAGAGAAATTGAAGAAATGAAGAAGAAAGCAGATGCCGCTAAGGAAGAAGGTGGTGACCAAGAAAATGAAGGTGGAGACGATTTAGGTTTCTAATAACTATATAAATAGAATATAGGAGTATAAATTATGAAGAATTTCAGCGAAACAATACAAGAAATTGATGAAGCAAAGAAAGTATTAAATGACGCAGGTTATGATGTTATTCTAGAAGGCATCGATGATTTCGATGACGATGTAGAATCTTTAGATATGGCAACAACTGTCATTAACGCTATCGATGCTGGAGAAATTAACGGTGATGATTTTGCTAAGGAAATTATTGCATACTTATCAGAAACAAATGAAGAATTGCTAAATAATTTCTTGGAATCTCATTCTTTTCTTGACTAAGAGGTAATGAATGAATTTAGCAGAATACATGAAAAATGAATGCGAAAAGGCTACCCTAAATGAGAATACATCTCAGTTAGGATATACCGACGTATTCTCAGGTTCTAATTGGATGGGACCTCACAGACACGATTATGTTATCTGGAATGAATTTGGCTATGGTTATACTAGTGATGCTATTGCCGCTCCAGATTGTCAAGGTCAAGCAAGTGTCGGTGGCCACGTTCACCAAATTGTAGACGGTAAAGTATGGCCAGCAGGTGATGGTCACACTCACACATTAAACGCACCATTACAAGTTGCAACAGATACACATATCGGTGACGCTAAATTGGAAGATCCAACAGGTCAGCCACAGGTTGCACCAACTATTGTTCTACATCAATAAGGAGAGTTATAAATGCCAGTAGAAAATAATATGAGCGTATTTACAACCGAAATTGCTAACCTACCAGACTTAGCAAAGAAGTATCTATTCCAGGTTGTAATCGAATTCGAATCACAGCAATTACAAGATATGGTTGGACAACAGCCATTCATGTTCAGAGCAAAGACAGTCACAATTCCTCAGAAGGAATTTACTGATATGACTACTGAATATATGGGTTCTAAGCTAATTTATCCAGGTAAGGCAAACGTTGCAGGTGACGTCACAGTCAACTTCGATGAATTCCAAGACCTATGGGTATCTACTGCTTTCCACCATTGGCAGAACTTAATCTTTAATCATGGCTTCCGTGATGATATTGACGTAGCAAACGGAAACTTAACTGGTGGTGCTATGAGTAATTATGCTAAAGATTACTGTGGTACTATGAAGATTGTTTTGTTCGATTCTACTTTGAAGAGAAAACTACCAGTTGAATGGCGTCTATATAGAGTATGGCCAAAGACTGTATCTTCAGTAGACTTAGGTATGGAAGATGATGGTAAGATTCAACGTTCAGTCACATTCTCTTATTCATCATTCGAAGTAGTCCCAACTGAAAACTAATTGCAAAAAGTGACAAAACGAAAGTTATAAATATATAGCTAAATTGCTAAATTGCTAAAGAGAAAATGCTATTCTCGGGCTCATTGGACGCGAAAACCAATGAGCTTTTTTTATGCAAAATTCGGCTCAATAATAGTCATAAATAAGATATGAAAATAAAAAATTAAAATTATTTTCTAAATTTGGAGGAATCAAAAATGGATAAAATTCTTGAAAAACTAGCTACTTTAGGAGTTCAAGCTGAAGACTTGAATGATATTAAGAAGTCATTCGATGAAGCAGTTGAAGCTAAAGTAAAGATTAACTCAGATAAAGAAGCAAGAGTTCTAGCCGAAAAATCTGCAGATTGGTGTAAGAAACAGATCGCAGAAGCTAAACAAAAGATTACCGCTGAAACTGAAGAAATGGCTAAATTATACTGTCAGAAGATCAAAGACCAGTATGAAAAAGAAGCAAATGAAAAAGTTCAGGCATACGCAAAATCTCTTGATGAAGCTTCAGAAGCATTCGTATTCAACCAACTAGAAGAAAAGTTCAGAGAAAAATACGGTGAAGAACTAAAGGCTATCGAAAACAAAGTTATTACTGGTATCGACAAGTATCTAGAATTTAATATCAAGGAAAAGATTGGTCCAAAATTGATTCAGAAGACAGCTATGAGTGAAATGTATGCACCTATCATCGATGGCGTTAAGTCATTGTTTGAAGAACAATATATTCCACTTGACTTAACTGGTGCTAAGAAGATTCGTGAAATGAAGGCAGAAAATGCTGAACTTCAAAAGTCATTGAAGAAGCAATTGTCTGAAAATCTTCGTTTAGCCGAAGTTGCTGAAGTTAATTCAAAGAAGGCATTGATTGCTGAAAAGACTGAAGGAATGACTCCACGTCAGAAAGCAAAAGTTAATCGTCTATTTGAAAACAAGACTTTTTCTGAAACAAAGAAAGACATCGACAATTGTATTGAAATGCTAGATGAAGAAGCAGACCAAATCCGTGCATTACGTGAAGACCGTCAACGCTTGTTTGAACGTGCTCAACGCGCAAAACGTCAGTCAGCATTCGTCGAAGACAAAACAGAAAACATTAACGAAGGCTACAAACGTCCACGCCCATTATCAAGAAACGAAGAAGACTTGCTAAGAAGCGCTCGTTATTGCGACGATGAGTAGTTTTGCAAAAAATAATTGGTTAATTATATAAATATAATAAGTAAATTAAAAAAATAATTTATTTATAGGAGATAAACAAATGAAAATTAGTCAAGCACAAGCATCATTATTGGATAAATGGTCAAAGGCACCAGGTTCTTTGTCTGTTTCTTCAATTAAAGATTATAATGTTCGTATGAACACTGCTCGTCTACTAGAAAACCAGAATAAGGGCAACCTTTCTGAAAATCTTCTAACTGAAGATTTCACACAGGGTGTTGGTGCACCTCTTGGTCTAGACCAGGGTATTCCACACGGTGGTGACGCAAAGGGTGTTTTTGCACCTATTTCTATGGCACTAGTACGTAGAGTATTCCCACAATTATTCGCTAACGTATTGGTTGGTGTTCAGCCATTGAATGGTCCAGTTGGTTTGGCATTCGCACTACGTTACATTTACAAGACAAACGATCCAACAGAATTAGTTGAAGCAGCATGGAAGGCAGTTCCTCGTTTCTCTGGTTTCACAGGTTCTACACAGAACACTGATGGAGCATACGATGCAGGTACTGGTGTTGATACTCAGACCGGTGAAGGTTGGGGCATCACCAAGCAGGGCGATCGTAAGATGCCTGAACTAGGCCTAATGTTGTCAAGACAGTCTATCGTTGCTAAGACACGTAAACTAGCAGCATCATTCTCTCTAGAATCTGCAGCTGATATTAAGGCAATGCAGGGTATTGAAATGATGTCTGAAATGATTAACGTTCTTCAGGCAGAAATGACTGCTGAAATGGACCGTGAAACAATCGGTCGTTGTAAGTCTCTATGTACACCAAAGATTTACAATAAGGCATCAAAGGCAGAAATCACTTCTAATTACGACGGTGTAATTGGTCGTTGGTCTCAGGAAAGATATTCAAACATCGTGACACAGATCCAAAAGGCTGCAAACGATATTCGTACCGCTACTCGTAGAGGCGCTGCAAACATCGCAGTAGTTTCTCCAGATATGGCTACAATCCTACAGTCAGCTGCTCCATTCTTCAACAAGATTCAGCACGACGTAAACGGTTCTCTAGTCACTCCAGAAATCGGTACTCTAAACAATTCAATTAAGGTATACTGTGATCAGTACGCTGTATCAGAAGACGGTACAACTGATAACGGTGAAGTTCTATTAGCATATAAGGGTTCTTCATTGTCTGACGCTGGTGTGGTATTCTGTCCATACGTCACAGGTGTTATCAACCAGGCAGTTGATCCAAATGACTTCTCACCACGTGTTGGTATTATGTCTAGATATGGTTTCGCAACTAACATGTTAGGTGCTGAAAACTACTATAGACTATTGAAGTTCAATGGATTGTTCGATGACGCTGCAACTACAGATCTAGTATGGTAATTTTTTAGTAGGAGGAAAAATATAATGGCTTACAAAACATTACAAAATCCAGGTCTATATCAGATGGGCAACGACTACGAACAGGATATGAAGTATGTCGTAGAAAAAGACGCTAAGGGTAAAACAACATGGCGTGATGGTATTTACACAAAGTTAGCATACGATATTAAGGACCCAGAAGGTTATAATAAGCGTACAGTTAACACACCACAGTCAGGTTGGGGTGAAGGAACATTCAAGGGTGCAGAAACCCTATCAGGTGAAACTGATGGTTCCGCATTATTCTCACCAGATTATGCAACAGCAGTATCATTCGGTCAGCCATTCTCTGCAACTTCCGCAGTTTCAGTAGATGTATTCAAGGCTGATGCAAAGGCATACTACTCAGAAGAAGACGCAATTAAGGTTCCTCAGGGAATTGATGTTGCTTCCTTCCGTACAGTAGTTGCACAGGATGAAATTCCAGCTGAAGAATAATCTTTGATTAGACACAAATAATTAAAAAGACCACTCGCAAGAGTGGTTCTTTTTTTTATAAATACTTTATGGACTTCTTCTTATCTAAAGAAAATGAAAAGGTAGTTGATTACCTTAAATCATTAGGATTGAATATCTATCCTTTTGGTGATAACTATTATTATTTCGGATATGAAAAAGATGATACATTTGGTTTCATCTGTGAAAATAAAGATAATATAGTAGTCCGCTTTATCTATGTAGACTTATTATCAAATAAACCCAAGATTGATACATTTAATTGGGACAAAGAAAAATTTACAAAAAAAATCTATGATATAACTAAAATATATCATAGAAATAAAAAATATCACAAATTAGAAGCTATCAAACATATAGCAGATCAAGAGTTTATTCCTGATCCTCAGGATGATACTCCAACTTTAAATTAGTTGTAATTTGTGGGAATTCCTGTTCAACATAATACTTTGTTCTTTCTTCCCAATGCTGATATAAGTAATTCTTCTTATGTTTACCTCTTGGTGTAAAGTAAGACAAATCATCAATAATATCATATAAGATAACATGAGACTTTGTATTATGTTTTCTCAATCCACGGCCGATACTCTGTAGAACCTTAATCTTACTCTTAGAATTAGAATATAATACAACTGCATGAAGTTTAGGAATGTTAACACCAGTAGACATAGTTCCAAAGGTTGCTAATAAAATAGTTCCATCTTCATTTTCAATTCCAGTTCTAATACTTTCTCTTTCTTTTGCTTTTACAGAGCCATCAATAATACTTACTTTCTTATTAGGATATTTCGCTTTCAGGTATTCCTGGAGGCTTTTTTCATGATCACGATGGTTTACTAGTAATAAGATATTATGAGTCTCTGGAGTATGGTCCAGGATTAAATCTAGCGCTTTATTACGTTCAGGATATTCTTCTACATATCTAACTTCTTCAGGATATTGCAAATTCTTATGAGTCTTAATAAATTCCATAGGATATTTGACTAAGATATTTGCAATTGTAATCTTTGTTAGATAACCTTTTTCAATCAAATCCTTACTTCTAAGTTCAAATAGAATATCTCCTAGAATACTCTGAATAGTCAAATTATCTGATGCTTCTGTAGATAAAGTACCAGTAGTACCAATCTTATAACTTGCATTTGTACATGATTTTAAGATTGTAGATAATGCTTGTGCTTTACTCTGGTGTGCTTCATCACATATTACTGCTTGATAATCTTCAAAGAAAGATTTTTCTTTCTTATAAATTGATTGCCAAGTTGTAATCAATACTGGCTTTCTAAAATCTACATTCTTCTTTTCTTCATCATATAATTTTGTGACACAAATATCAATGTTCTTCCATCCATAGTCAATAAAGTCTTTATACAACTGTTCAACTAAGGTTTTGTTAGGAACAACAATCATAGTCTTCTTTAATTTCTTTTGTGTCAATAAAGTAACAATGATATTAAAAATCATTAAGGATTTACCAGAAGAAGTACAAGAAAGTAGAATACCTTTCTTATTCTTTAATGCTTTATAAATAGCTTCTTTCTGATAATCACGTAAAGGATATGGTGCATTAACCATATTTGCTTTCATTTGTTGTTCAAACCAATCATCTATATTTTCATCAATCATATTGGTGAAATTAGATAATTTATATTCAATACCTTCTTTATCAAAATAACGAATAACGTCAGGTAAAAGACCCATAGGAATGGTACTACTTCTTGGAGTATACATGTGTATCATACCATCCCAGACGTGCATCTTATATCTAGGATTGAAAATATAACCAGGAGAATAAGCAGAATAACGACAATATAGATTATGTGCTACTTCATCATTACAATCTACTTTAACTACTGTTTCATTCACTTTTTCTAAATAAACTATATCACTCATACAATAAATCCGGTGGCAACTCTTCTAAATGTTGCATAATAAAATTAGAATACAAATTAGGCCAGTCTGTATCTGCATATTCATAAGTCAACTTAATTTCACTATCATTCTTCTTATGACTCTGAATATTCTTTATTTCTTTTACAGGCGTCATCTTATATAAACATCTTACCGCATTGAAGTTATCATCAAGTATTCCACCAAAGTATTCATTAAAATCACTTAATGGAAAATTGTGTAAACAATGTGGTGGCCATATTCTACAATTTGCTACCCATTTACAGACATAATCGAAATTTTCTATTCCATATCCATTCTCAATTAAAGAACCATATACAGACCATGGATCTTCCATGTGTTGTATGTATAACTTTTGTAAATCATGTTCATCTAAAATATCATCATCGTCTAATGTGACAATAGGACATTCAGGATATTTTTCCATTGTAGGGTCTAATTTCTTTAATGGACGTGTATCTTTATAAGTCCATAAAATTTCAACCTTATCACTATGATTATCTACAAATTCTTTCATTCTAGCTGGAACTTCTTTTCCAAATTCTTCTTCAGCAAGAACAATTATAACTTTATATGTATAATCACATTTCTGATTTACAAAACTCTCTAATGCTTCATAAGTTGCATTATCATGAATTCTCTTATGCCATGTTGTCATAGACACAATAAAATCTTCATAATAGAATTTCCAATCATGTTCATGTTTATAAAGCCATTCTATATAATTAGACTCTTTATCCCATATTTCTACAGGTAAATCTAAAGTCTTTTTATATTCTTCTAGCTCATCTGTTCTAGGTAAAAAATAACAATTTTCTCCAAAAATGAATGGCTCTGACACGTCTTCTATTCTAAAATCTTTCTTTATTAGGATGTTAGGATTTAGAATACAAAGATTTTCTTTGACTTTATCTCTTAAGATTTTATTGGCATCTTCGTATTTACATGTATATTTTTTAACTCCATCAATTACATTCTTGATAGGATTGTTTTTACTACATTCTATTAATGTTATCGTATAATCAAACTTACAATTCTTTTTAATACTCTTCAACAAGTAATATACTTGCTGAGCATTCTCATTATCGACTATTCCAAAATTTATCATAAACTAAGCTCACTCCATGATCACGCAAGTATTTCTGAATTACTCTATATCTCAATCTTGCAAAGATAAACATTACACCATTGTATTTATCAAAATCTATTGGCAATGTAATTGTCTTTGCATCCATTTCCAATTTAGTTATCTCTATACCTTTTTGATCAAGTTCTTTCAAAAACTGATCAAATGAATCAAATTTTATATTTAACTCTCTTAACTTTTTTATATTAAAGATTTTAATGTAATCGCCATATTCACAATATACATCATTTTCATCGTATAATAATTCACTCTTTAATATAACCTTTGTATTAAAGATAATCAAATAATCTTGTTCACAATTATTATAAAGATACTTGACACTATCTTCATACATGTGGAAACCATAATATGGTTTCTCATCTCTATTAGGCCAAGTTCTATCAAAATATTGGTTAGTCATATTATTAAGATAATTGATATTTTGCATACGTAGAGCTAATACATCTCTAACATTACTATTCATACTCAACTGATAATGATGACTATTTTCCAATATTGTTATCTTATCAATCTTACCAATTATCTTATGCCTAATTGTATTTAAATTCTCAATTAAAAATTCTGGGAAATTATATCCAATAGAAGCAACTTCAATGGTACTATTCAAAATACCTTGAATGTTTATATTTCCATATAAAGAAAAATCATAGCCTGGAAATACTTTTTGCCAAGCTTCTTTTATATCACTATCATGTAATATTCTATAAAGGTCCATTTCAAGACCTTTTTCTTTATAGTTATTATAATTCTTATCTGTAATTGCAATACTGTATTCATTCTTAAATGAATTAACTATATTAAATAATTCTATATGATTATTATAGAATCTATGTAAAGCATCTATATCAAATTTTTCATCTATTGTAAATGCTGGAATGAATACATCTTTTTTGACCATGTTTTCAATACATGGTATTTTTACATTTTCTCTTTCTTTACATTCATAACTATCATCATTTAAATTATAAAGAAAAATACTATTCTTATAAATTCTTTTCTTATGAAAATTATCACTACTTAAATTCTGTATTACTCTATCTTTTCTATTTTCAAAGAAATAATTGACTGTATCATTATCATATTCTGTATATTGGTCAAATAGATAAACATGGTCTACACTATGAAAAGGATAGACTGATAATACATTAAATTCAGATTGATAATCATGCCATTTGACTATTATAATATCACTGAATTCAAGTAATAATGACTGTAATGATAATTCTAAATCTTTTTCTTTATTAGGATAATCAATTGTATTTAAATGAACATATAAACCATTTAAAGGTTTTGTTTGATTAACTAATAAATTAAATAAAACTATTTCTTTATTAGGATTCTCTTTACTTATTTCAATAGATCCAATTAAATTAAACTTTTCATTAATTGGTTTATGTTTTTTCTTCTTTAAAGAACTTATCTTTAAAGAATCCATAAAAGAATAAAATTGTTTATTCAAATAATCACTAAACATATAAACCCTATACAATAATTCTTATAGAATATTTATTATAATAAAATTGTCAATTCCTAAGGAATTGACACATTGGATAACTCTGTTATCCAATGTATTTAATTATTATAGAATTAAATGTTATAGGATAACTATTTTTTCAGGTAGAGGACCTTGATACTATAAGCCTATTTTAGACTTATAGAACGTTAGGATAATACTTTTCAGTATATCGGACTCTCACGTATAAGGAGATTTACATTTTGACTTTACCCTGGTGGTCTTCCTGTACAAGGACTTAACTATTCAAAAATACTCAAGACGGCGTATAAAAAGCTCGTTAAACTTTTATCACTGAACACTTGCTGTTCTTTTGTGTTATTATATTCAGAATTTCTTCTGGGGTCCACTTCACCTAAAACTCATTGGGTTGAGCCGAGGATCCTTTTCTCTTTATAAAAATAAACTTTATAAAATAGTTTGTAAGGATTCGTATTACAAAAAACCTCTTCTATGGTAACTATTTTTCTGAAATAACATAACAGATGGTATAGTCATCAACCTAAGGTAAAAGAGATAATTTGCTTATGTATGTGCTTAAAAATCTGCGAAAAAGAAAAGTTGCTAAAAATTTGCTATTTATATGCTATTCTCTTTTACCATTTTATTATTATTTATAAAATAAATCTCTCGATTTTTGCAGTTAATATAAAAAAGATCCATTTAGTTGTAAAATGGACCTTAGTAAAAAGATTCTTATTTTCTTAGGCGTCTAGCAAAACAGTGGTCTCTAATCATTCCGTCATTAGAATTATAGTAGATAAAGAATGAAATTGCATGATTTTCTTTATCTCTTTGTAATTGTGTCTTACTTCTAATGATTTTTATTGGAACCCATGCTTCTATAACATCCAAGGCTTTATCGACGATATAATCTGTATTTACATCATTTTCAAATAGGAGTTCTATTAAAGGAGTTCCAAAAGAATAGTTGAAAATACGTTCGCCTTTATTTGTTAATAGAACATTTTCGATAGCTTGGTCTAATGCATCAAATGACCATACTTCTGTATCTACTATATTAACATCCAAATCATAATAATTGGATTGGATCTTGGAAGTTTCAATTCTTTTAAAATCTGAGTTTTTATCTAATGTTAGCATACTATATTTATAAAAAAGAATATGGAGTGTTCCTCCATATTCCCAACCTTGCCCGAATCCTTTACCCGGTTGTAATTAGTTTGTAGAAGTATTTTTAGCGTTCTTTAGAGTAATACCAATATTACGTAGTAATTCCACTAAAGTCTTATTATATGCTTCTTCAATTTTGTCTCTAACGATCTTTTCGTATGCCTTTTGTTCAACATCAGAGTTGAACATATCGAAAGTTACATATTCTTTACAAGCGAAGTAGACAATTGCTTTACCAATATCTTCACCTAGTTCTTTAAGACCATCCTTTGGGTCCTTGTTCATGTATGCATCAACAATAGACTGAACGGAAGTCTTAGCTTTTTCAGCGTCAAGTTCAGACATATCTTCCTTGTTATCAGTTGTTTCAGTATTAGTTTCTTCTTCGTTTAGAGACTTCTTTAGTCCTTTAATAAATTCTTCAAATCCTGGTACTTTTTCTGCCATATTAATTACCTCTATAATTATTTATAACATGAAAACTCTAGTTATTTGTTTAAGCTAAATTATCATCAACATAAGCATCTACACTGTCAGCTAATTCATGGACGTCATCATCGTCTCCGGTATACCAGTTATTTAGAATTTCAAATATGACTGCTTTACCAAATTCTTTTAAGACAGTGTCTTGATGTTCAACAACAAAATCTGCAATGTAATGACCTAATTCTTCAGCATTTGCATCATCATTATCATCTAGCCATTCAGAAGCAGCTTCTGATGCTCTGCCTGCTAAGTATTCAAAATTAGGTTTCCATTCATTTGCATTCCATGTAGTTTTACCTTCACCCATTTCTTCATTTAGAGGTTTCTTCATAATGTTATTATAAGAACCAGCATGCATTGAACGAGTATCAGTTGCTTTACCTACATTAGTGACTTTTGCTGATTTATCAGCATCTTCCTTTTTGTCATAAGAACGTAAAATTTTGCCAGGATTTTGAGGATCCAAAACTCCCCATTTTGTGACAACTTTACCTTTCTTTTTTGATTTATATTTAATAACTAATGATTTCATGAATTTACTCCTTTATATTATATTTATAATAAATAATATATGGATAATTATTTAGATGACTATTTAGAAGATATTGCAGATTTGTGTACAGATGAAGTAGATGAAGCTACTGTGCATAAACGTTGGGTTTATCAAAGAAAGCGTGACAAGAATGGTCACCCTTATGGACCATCTGTGAAGAAAGCTAAATGGATTTCATCAGACCCAAATTATCGTGTAGTAATTGACCCTAAAACAGGTAATGTTAAGGAATTAAAGAAGATTACTGCTGGTGAACGTCGTAGAAGAAGTTTAGCCAGAAAAATGGGTGGTTTAATTAAATGGAAGTCTAAATTAAATCTTATTAAGAAGCGTGGAGCTGAAGTTCGTGATTTACATTACAAAGATAGAGATAATGTAAAATATGCAATTCAAAACGCATCTCGTGATAGAGGAGATTCTAAAGGTCAGGAATATGACCCAAAAGAATACGAAAAAGAAAAGAAAAAGAATCAAGGACCACAATTAATACATCCAGCTGTAAAAGAATCTTATTTAATGGAAAGTCCTCACGTAGAATTCTCTGATGAAATTTGGTGGGATTTCTGTTCTGAAGCTGGATGGGAAGATGGTCGTTGGTTATTGCAGTTAATTCCTTTATTCTCTGGAGAAGATGTTCATTCATTAAGACAAGATAGAAATGAAGGTTTGCTATTGAATTTACATGCTATGCCTAAGTCATATATATGTAAGTGTTTAATGGATGATATGGCATTTAAAGGATTTGCAAAGCAAGACTTTAAGCAGTTATCTGATTATGATAAAGAAAGAATTAGACAAGCAATACCAAGAGAATTATATAACTTTTTAAATGGATAGTTTATGGCAAAGTGGATTGGAAATAATAAGGCTTACAAGAGAGTTATTAAAAAACAACTTCCAAAGGTAGAAGAAAAACCTCAAGAAAATATAAATAAAGAGGAAAAGCCAACAGAAGAAGCAATAAAAAAGCTTATGAAGAAGGCTAAGGAAAAAGCAAATGGAAGTGTATAGAGAACAACTCAATATTTTATTACATGCTATGAAAGCTGTAGTTCAAACAAAAGGTTGCCCAGATTGGGTAGCCTATAAGTTGAATGCGGCTGTAAAAGAAGCAAAAGAATATAAGCCAACTGGTAATGAAGTAGGAGCTGTAGAAAAGAAATTTTGTGAATTATATCCTGGTATGCATGTTCATTCAACAACACCAGGAGATACATGTGTTTACGAAGTAGTTTCTGAAGCAGATCCAATTCAAGGTGTAAGATTATTTAATTTACGAATTATATCTACACGAGCAAAAGATCCAGTTGGATATACAATATTGAATGTTCCTGAAACGATGATTGATCATTGTGAGGTATAAATGTCAAAATACATTTCAAAAACAAAATCAAAGATTATCTTTAAAGAAATTGCAGAAAAAGAAATAGAGAATTTAAAACAAGGAGATCCAATGTCAAATAAAATACTTGCCGATATTATAGCACGTAGAGAAGCTTTAAGAGCTCGTCAAGCACAGCGTTCTAGTGAAAAACAAAGAATGTTGAATGCAATTCATAATCATAAAGCATCAGCACCTGCTATTGCACCACAACCAAAGTTAGATGAATTTGAAAAGGAATATGAAGCATTTATTGCTGAACAGAAGAAATTGAAAGCTGAACGTGAAGCTAAGGAAGCAGCA
>ENA-UPTA01000721-UPTA01000721.1-activated-sludge-metagenome-genome-assembly--contig:-NODE-721-length-38302-cov-5.947551_pt1 | contig 38302 bp, 36 predicted proteins | sample MGYA00238184_ERZ773361 | MGnify/ENA primary metagenome ERZ773361 (study PRJEB29100, sample SAMN05720205) | activated sludge metagenome | isolation source: anaerobic digester from wastewater... | reverse complement strand
GCGCGCATGGGCAGTGTGGCGCAAACTTGCCCGGCCTGTTATGCCACCAGCGCGGCCCGATCCTCTATTTCGGCAGCCGGCATTGTTCAAAACCCATCTGTATCCGTTTTGGCTCCAGGTGGAACCGCCGGCAGCCTGTTATCTATTCAGGTCAGTGGAAGCGTGACAAACTTCCTTGCACCCCTCACCAGCCTATTCCCCGGTCTACCAGGTCAGACTTTTGTTGTTCGCGCTGATTCTACTTTCCGACAGGAGGGTTGGTAATGCAGCGATTGAGGCGGGATCGGCGCGGATACACCATGACCTTCTGGGCGGTGTTCATCGGCTTTGTGCTTGTTCCGACGTTTGCCTTGGCCATCGAGTTAGGCCGTTACTTCTACGCGATCGCTGAGGTTGCTAAAGCAGCCGATGCAGCCGCTGTGGCAGCTTCGGCAGAAATCAACACGCGCACATTTCAAGACAGCGGCAGCCTGGTCTCGACCGGGAAGACCTGGTCAAATGCTCAATCGTACGTGGCGCAAAATACTACCAGCCTGTCCAGCAAGGGAGTGAATGCCTTCGTCACCGGGATTCAGGTGAGTGGCGGTGAGAACATGGTGCGCGTTACGGTTTCGGCGGATCTATCCGTCCTATTTCCATCCGTCGTTCCTGATGTTATCGTTTCCCAGACCGGAGCTGCTAAACTGCGCGCCCTAACGCATTGAGCAATCTACTGCTGCCCTCTAGGAAAGCCCAGATAGCATCGTTATAATGGGTTTTAACAACTGCATACCATTTTATTGCACGCTATTTCCCCGTTGGCCGGACATTGCTTTTCCCCTGAGCATCTGTCCGGCCAACTTATTTAACCGTTTTTCACGGCCTAACCGGCCACATCAATGGAGGAGCGCTTGATCAACGAAGTCATTCTGGAAGGAATTGTTGTTCGTGAACCCTGGAAATATACCGACGATCTCTTTTTCCGCGTGGGCGTGTATCGTGATAGTGACATGCCTGCGAAAAAGCTGGATGCCGAACGCGACAGCGGCGACTACGTCAATGTGCGCGTAAACGGTGGAGCCAATGGCTTGATCCAAATCCACCGTGGGATGCGCCTGCGGGTGCACGGCTTTATGCAATCACGGGATTTCCGCGAAAGTCTGGAAGAATTTCTAGACAAGGCTCACCGACAAGGCGGTACTGATTTCCAGGTGGAAGTGAACGGCTTGAAAACCAACCAGGTGCTGATTGACCGCAATGCCATCGAGATAGTTGCCCGCCGCCTGATCGTCATGGACAGCGGCAATACCACAGAGAAAAAGCCGAGACCCTCACTGGCTAACGAATAATCTTGCCGCTACCAAGGACCCTGGTTATCCAGGCAACAGGCATCCGAGCGAACCGACACAACGCTAAAGGGAATCCATTCGGCTTTTCTTCCTGAAGCCAGGCGCTTCAGGATCAAAGGAGGATCACAGACAAGCCCGTCATCCGGGCAGTTTGTGCATCCTCCTTTTTGTTTTTCTCAAGTCAGGGCCAGCACTTTAACAAACAGCCTTGCTCCCCAGCGCATCTTACTGGAAGGCTCATAACACAAGTGAAACCAAAGACCAAAGTGAAGTGGCCCGGCTATGTCGGGCCACTTCACCCTACTGATTTAGGGCAGCAAACGCCAGCCATCAAATGTTTTTGATCGTTGGCGTTTGCCGCTCTGAATTCTCTTTCAGAGCTGATGCAACTACCTGGGTTGTTTTTCAAATATTGGCTGAATTCAACGTTGGGAATTTTTCAAAGGAGGATCATGACGGAACAAGATGGCAAAGACACCGTACAGCTTCAGCAAGAGAGAGCTCAAGTAGAGCGCACAGAACGCGCTTACGCTGCCATACACACCGGCAGTTTTCAAATTACCCGCACCGGCCCTTTCCAGTGGACGGTTAAAAATGGGGACAAGCTGCCCTATGTCGTATCGCTGCACGGAAAAGAATGGGCTTGCACTTGTAAAGACTTCCAGCAGCGTGGACCTGAATTGCGGTGCAAGCATATCGAAGGCGTCCGCATTTCGGAAGCGGCGCAAAAACAAGATGCTCACGAGGAGACGCAAATGGAGCAACCAAACATAAACACAGAAGAAAGCCTGCAGAATCGATCAGATCGTGTCCTATGGGAACTGCGCCAGCCGTTGGATATGTCGCGGGTCAAGCGCCGCCAGGCGCCTGGTTCAGGAACAGTCCCTTATCTTGAAGGTCATGATGTGATCGACCAGGCAAACAGCATCTTCGACTTCGCCTGGTCGTTCGATCTGCTGGGCGAACCGGCCGTGGTGCGCTGGCAAAAGAAGATCATGGTCTGGAACCAGCAGGAACGGCGTAAAGTTCCTCAGGTGGATGCCAATGGCAACTTTCAGGTTGAAGATGTGGGTATCGTCTATGCGACCGGGAAAATCAGTATCACGATCAACGGCCAGGTATACAACCACGCCGATCTCGGACGCTGTGTTTTCACCGGAGATACTCCTGAGGCGCTGGATATGGCGCTGGCTGGTTCGGTGACCGATTGCCTGAAACGCTGCTTCCGCCAATTAGGAGATCAGTTCGGCAATCTGCTTTATGACAAGGAAATCGCACAGAATGCCGGGCTGGAACAAGGTCAGGCAGGCAATAACGGCACAATGGATCATCGTCCCGCAACAAGTCCCGCCCCTGCAGCATCCTCCCGACTCTATATCGATGGCACGAGTGTAAATGGCAACGTGTCCGAGCGGGAAGCATTCGATGCCTTTGTCAAGAAAATGGGCAAATCGCCAGCGTCTAAAAGCGATTTGCGGAACTGGATCTCGGCCAATCGCACCCAAACTGCTGTTTAATCTCATTTCCAAAGGAAGAAAAACCAAATGTTTCAAACGCTGATTTTGATCGGGAACCTGGGGAAAGAGCCTGAAATGCGCTTCACTCCCTCTGGACAGCCGGTAACTACTCTGTCCGTTGCTACCAATCGCCGCTATTCCGGAGTGAACGGCCAGGCTGTGAAGGAAACAACCTGGTTTCGTGTGACTATCTGGGGAAAGCAAGCGGAAACCTGCAATCAGTTCCTCCATAAAGGAAGCAAGGTATTGGTCGAAGGGCGACTGTCGCCAGACCCAGAAACCGGTGGGCCTCGTGTTTGGGAAACGAATGGCAGGCATGGCGCTTCCTATGAAGTGACCTCCTCTGTTGTTCGCTTCCTGTCCGGTCGCGAAGATGGCGAGGAAGACGAAGCGGATAGCATCGCAGACCACGATATCGACTTCTAGTCCATCACCATACCTGTTTTTACCTGACCACCAAAGGGCATGACCAATGAGGCGTGCCCTTTATTTTTTTCTGTCACCGCAAAGGAGGATCCTATGATCACTGGCGAAATTACGATTTCCACCTGTTATGGAGAAGCGATCATCCCGGTGGAGATTCTGGACAAAGGTCCGCGCTCTGGTACGGTGTGGGTTCGAGCGCTGAACAACCTGAACCCGTTCACCAGGATGAGCCATGGCGGGCCCTGTCAAGACAATACGGCCGTCTGGTCCATTCCCAATGTGCGTAATGTGCAGGTTATTCCTGAAGAAGAACCCAAGGTTCTGGTCGAACTGCCACAAGTTGAGCAGCCCGAACCTGCTCCGGACTGGTTTCTGGAAATAGCCTATGAAGACCGCTCCTATGTTGACGACTGAGTCGCGCGCAGAAGAAAGGAGGCAAGCGCTGCGCACCGCATTTCAGAAAGGACTTTCTTCTCCTACCACTGCTCCTACCCAGCCATTGATTTCCGTGCAGGGTTATCAGTACCTGGTGGACTTTGGCGAAACTCAGAATCCTCGCTACCATCGGGTGAACAAAGATAAGACCTGTTCCTGCGGCGCGCCGTTCTGTGAAGCAATTGAAGCCGTCCGGCAGTATTTACACGCCGGCGGGATGCGCGCTCCAGAGCCTCTCGATCCGACCACCTGCCCGATCTGCGGCGCAAAGACCTATCCCGATCCGGCCTGGAACGGGAAATATACCAAGACCCTGGGGTGGCGCTGCCAGAAGGGTGGTCTAAAGCACTTCCTGGATGCCAAAGCACAAAAAATCCAGAAGAACCTGGCCGAAAATCCCTGGTTGTTCCCACCCACACCTGGCGATCCGGGCCTTCGTCGGGATGAAATCATGACCTGGGAAGAATGCGCGGAGATCAACCGCCGGGTATTTGAAGAAACCGGCTATGACCCGACCGCCTGAACTGAAGTACATCAGGCAACCACCCGACCCCAAACGTGGGGGACGACGTCCCCCGCGGGATCCTCGTCTCCCACTTCTTTTTTATGGAGAACGAGACGTGACACAAACCCAAATGCTTCTATTATCTGACCCACAGGCGGCCTCATATGAATTACCCCGCCTGAAGCTTTTGCCAGTTCGCGAGCAACCGGGCTATCGGGTGGCCAAAGACCCGGATGGTTGCAATTTACCGGAACTATTGGCAGTGATCATTGGCGGCGCAAACCAGATTGAGAGCGCCGAGCACCTGATCTGCCGGTTTGGAACAATGCAGAAGATCGCCCAGGCGCACGTGGGTGAAATTGCCCGGGTGGAAGGCATTGGTAACCAGTCAGCGCTGCGCATTAAAGCCGCCCTGGCGCTGGGCCGCAAACTGCTACAGCCGGAAGAGGAACGCCCACAGATCCAAAGTCCTTCGGACGCGGCGCAAATCCTGATGCCGCTCCTGGCCCACCGTGAGCAGGAATATCTGGTGGTGATCGTGCTGGACACGCGCAACCGGGTGTTGGACGTGGTGGAGGTTTACCACGGCAGCCTGAATTCATCGATGATCCGCATCGGTGAACTCTTCAAACCGGCCTTGCAGCGCAATGCCGCAGGCATAGTGATCGCCCACAATCATCCCTCTACCGACCCAACCCCCAGCCCGGAAGATGTCAACGTGACCCGCGCCATCGTACAGGCGGGCAAACTGCTCGACGTGTCTGTGCTGGATCACCTGGTAATTGGCCTGTCCCGCTGGGTATCGCTCAAAGAGCAGGGACTGGGCTTTTCGTAATTCCAATCACCTGTTGTACCGCAAAGGAGAATCCTATGCTTCCATTGTTGTTTTTCGACATCAAAACCGCTGCGAACCCGGACGCGCTGGAGTTCCTTCCAGAGCCCGCTGCTCCGGCCAATTACAAGGACGCGGAAAAAATCGCGCAATATGTGAGCGAGAAGAAAACCGAGCTGGCGCTGCAGGCGCCGCTGGACGCCGACCTTGGAAAAGTCACGGCCATCGCCATGCAGCGTGGGCTGGAAAATGCCGCCGAGGTGTATCTCTCCGGCGACGATGGAACTCTGGACGAAAAGACACTGCTGGAGTGTTTCTGGCAAGCCTTTTCCCACTTGAACGGGCGGGCCTGCGGCTACAACATTTTGGGTTTTGATTTGCCCTATCTGTTGCGCCGCTCCTTCGCTCTGAGGATTGACGTTCCCCTACTACCGCGCCTGGCGAAATACCAGATTGAGCCGGTAGTGGATTTGATGGGCATCCTCTACAACTGGGGGAATGCGTGTGGGTTGAAATGGGTGTGTAAACGCTATGACATCCCCAATACGCTGCCCGATCTAGACGGCTCCAAAGAGGTTGAGATGGACCGCGACATGCTGCGGAAATATGCCGGCAACGAACTGATACTGATCATCGAACTGTACAAGCGCATGTGCGGCGTTTACCTGCCTGTGCTGGAAGCCTTCCAGCCGGCTTTCCTGCCGCGCTAACCAAAGGAGGCGCACCCATGAACGAAAACTATGAACTTGCCTTCGAAGTATCCAAGCTTTTGGCCCATCAGGGCTACCCGGCAGATGCGCCGGTGTTCTCGATTGCCTGGGGGCAGATTGCGGAAGAGATTGCCCGAATTATGATCGCCCATAACCTGCCTTCTAGCCAGCTCACCGAAGAAATGTTGGTGATCCTGGCGGACGATATCCGGCGGGATATACTGCAACTGGATCCGCTCAACTGGCGGGAAGTGGTCCTCGACCGGGTAATGACCTGCCGGGCGATCAACCCGGCTTTGTGGGAACCTGAGTACGAGCCGGATGAAGGGCCGTTGGTAGAGCAGTATGAGAACGCCACTCGCCTGGGCGATGATGAATCGTACTGGGTGGATGGGGGAGAATCGGCTGACTTCTTCGAAGAGTAAACCTGATCAAAGTACCGCAGTGCGAACCTCTGGAGGTTGAATGTCCAGGGGTTCGCACATGCAACCAGGGCGTCAATGTGTTGATCAGCCAGTTCAGGTTGGTCGATAAATCCGCGCCCGGCGTTGTTCGGACGTTTCAAAAACGTTGGATGGAATTTCAGGAGCAAGGAACGTTGGCGATTTCGTGCAAAGGAGCTGTTATTGAATAAACCGATCGAAAACGGCTCGTCAGTAAAGCATCACAGTCACTTTTTAAAGGAGATGAACACGAATGGTTATAGCAAATGTGAACGTCAAAGACCTGGCGCTGGTGAATGGATGGTCACTAATCCCTCTCTCCATAGCGGTTCCCCCGGCTCCGCTGTTGGAGCATGCAGTGGGGTATCAGCGCGAAACGGAAGCACGCTTTCTTGCCTTGTGGTGGGAGCCATGCGGCGATGAAACGATGGTTTCGGATGGGCGGGTTTCCTTTACCGGCAACTGGCCGGGATACCTGGCCTATGTCCAGCGCCCACGTATATCCCCGCACCTGTTCCTGTATAACCTGGGCTCTTCGGAGGAAGAAGCGGAATTCCACCTGGTCATAGACCGCCAGGAAGGCACCGCTTACCTCTTGCTGGCCAGACAGGCGGACAGGCTGCTATCTATGCAATGGGAGCAGGAGAGTGTATCCGAAAGTCCACATGTGCTTTCCCTGGAAGACCTGGAAGGAGTTCTTCGGAAGATTGCGCTGGAATGGCGCGCACCATCCACCGCGGACGTTATGGCCCAGATGAAAGAAGGTCAGACGGCCACGCAGGCGCTACGCGACTGGCTTGACCGCCTGGCAAACGAAGCAAAGTAAACCACGAAGCAAAATCATAGGAGGATCACACGATGAGCAGCAAAGTAACCGTAGAGAAAAGTACGTTCGCTGAAAGCCTGGCGATCGTCGGGCGGGCTGTAGCTTCCGGGCCGCATCTGCCAGTCCTAGCCAATGTTTTGATAGCCAGCGAAGGAGGACAGTTGCGGTTGGCAGCTACCGACCTGACCCTGGGCGTCTCAGTCTGGTTGGATGCGCGTCTGGACGGCCAGCTTGCGCTAACCCTCCCAGCCAAAACTTTGACGGATATCGTCAACTCATTGGCTGATAGTGAAGTGCAATTTTCGGTCAACGGCAAGCCAGAGGCGGCGATCAAGAGCGGGACGTTCAAAGGCGTAGTACGCGGGATCGAGGCGACCGAGTTTCCTGCGATCCCCGAGCATGATGTTTCCAACGGTGTCGCACTGGATGCATCCATCTTAAAGGAGATGATCCAGGCAACTGCATTCGCCGCTTCTATTGATGAAGCGCGTCCGGTTTTAGAAGGGGTGCAGCTCTCGCTGGATGGGAATAGCCTTTCTATGGTTGCAACGGATGGCTTCCGTCTGGCAATCAAAAAAGCAACCCTTCCGGTCAGTGTGAGCAGCCAACAGGCGATCATTCCGGCTTCGTCGCTAAAAGAAACGGTGCGGATCTTGAGCGCCACCAAACCGGATCAAGTTCATCTGTTGATTCCACAGAAAGGATCGCAAGTAGTGCTGCGCGTTGCGAATGTGCAGCTCATTTCCCAATTGATCGATGGCCGCTTCCCGGATTATCAGGCGATCGTACCCAAAGGGTACAAGACCCGCACGGTTCTCGCAACGGCCGATCTGCTGAAAGCCTGTAAGCAAGCCGCGATCATCGCCCGTGAAGGTGGGAACGTAATCCAACTTCGTCTGACGCCTGGTGAAGATCAAACCGGAAAAGTCACTGTATTGGCTGAATCGGGCGACACGGGAAAGAGCGAAGTGGAACTTCCGGCGACCATCATCGGGCTGGAAATGACCATTGCCTTCAACGTAAAATTCTTGCAGGATGGTCTGGAAGCGGTCCGTACGAAGAACGTCGTGATCGAAACCAATGCACATAACACGCCGGCAGTGATCCGCCCTGCGGGAGAGGATGAATATCAGTATATTTTGATGCCAATGCACGTGGATGGGAATTAAAAAGATAGGGGGAACAATAAGTTCCCCCTATCAAATGCAGTGATTATCTCTTCTAATTAGCTACATCTTTATCTTCAACCAATCCATTAATCAATTTGGTTGCGTCCAACAAACAATAATTGTGTTGCGACTCTTTTGCAAAATCTACTGCTAATTGAGCCTCTTTCCTTGCTGAAGGAAAATCTTCTTCATCAATAAAGGACCTTGCGTAAAGTAGGTGAATATCAGCAAGCATGTAAGCGTCATTTGTTATCGAATAAATTTGAGATGCCATTGTTAGATATGCTTTTAATTTACTTTGTTCTTTATTTGCAAGGAAACATTTAGCAAGGGCGATGTATGTTTCACCTACGTCGAAATCGTTCTGCAATTGTTTTCTTTTCTCTAAGCATAAATGAAAAATCTCAGCTGCTTCTGAATACTGGTTCTTTAATCGTAAAATTTCAGCCTGGGAAAATAATTTGTCTCCAAGGTCACGGAAGTACAAAGGAGTCCCTTTTTCTTTACGCAAAAGTACACGAAGGTTTTTTATAACGATTGAACGCCAAAATATAGCTTGTTTTACATTTCCATTTATTTCCTCAATCCTTGATAAAAAGTTAGCTGCATGGCTCTGCATCCGCCCATTATGTTGTTGTTGAAAACTTGAGTAGGCTTTGGATATCTGCTCGGAAGCATTGCTAAAATCGCCTAACCAAAAACATGCTTTTCCAAGTTGATAAGATGTTAAGGCGATCAACTCAATATTTTCAAGATATCTTGATGTGAGAAGTGAACTAAATATCTTTATAGCTGAAACAAAATCGTTTAAATGAATGAAGTTTTGTCCTTTGTGATATTCAAATACATAACTGATTGACTGTATTGAATTTTGATATGTTTCTACATCGGCAATTATTTCTTTCGCAAAATAGTGCTGGTAATATCTTGATGATTTTTCTATCTCTTGGGCGAAGTTATCAATATCACCTAACATAAGACTATGGTAGACCCACTCACGTGTATAAGACTTCCAATCATCATTATACCGTCCACCTTCAGTCTCGATATTCGAGCGTAAATCATAAAAGTAGTCCCGGGCAGTTTGATGAAATTTTGTATACTTTAATGGATTTCGTAGTGAAAATGATTTGATAATATACCCCCGAATGATATCGTGAACAGATAATCCCCGGGGACGAAACCGAACTGCCGAATCGAGATTTGATAAAACGGAATATTCCGTTTCAGCATTCGCTTTCTCTAATAACCTTGATAATAGCTCTGGATTGAACCAACGAGGTATGGAGGCAGCATAAAATATTTCGCGAAAACTATTATTAGGTAACCTGTCAAGCAAAGTATCGATCACTGTATCTGTAACTTGCGGAAGTTCTTTGGGGAAAACGGTAGATAGTTCGTTCTTATTTACTTCAATCTTTGGAGAGAAAAGTGTCCACAACGCAATTGCTAGTGGTAATCCAGCTGTTTGTTGGTAGATATACTCTATAGTTTGTGGATCTGTTATTTCAAAATGTAAAAGGTAATCAGAGGTGATACTTTTGGAAAACGGCTGTAGTTCATATTGGTTTATCCTATTCTTTAACAGTGCTGCTTTAATAAAAGGAATTTGATATCTTCCTGCAAGGACTACAACTACTTCAGTGTCAGATAATTTATTAAAAAGTTCATCAAAAAGCCAATCAATTGTATTGCCTAAATATTCCAATGTATCAAAGAGTAAAACAATCCTATTGCCATTTAAAGTAAGTTGTTTGATAGCATCGACAAAATTGGAAGCAAGTATATTCTCAGCATTATTCCTGAAGTCGGAGTCTTTTTTACTTAATTCTTTGAATGTAACCGCTTTAGATATTGTCTGATTAGCCTTCTCTATAAAAGGTCCTAGAGCACCACCTATCGTTCCGCCGATTATCGCGCCTGGAGGCCCTGCAATTGCCGATCCAATAACAACACCTGCTGAGCTGGCAACCCCACCTTTTACTGCTTCAATAGCAACTTTATTGATTGTTTCATTTTCTTTGTTTATCTCTTTCCGAATTCTTATCTCAATTTTTTCTAATCTGCGTAAATTAGAAAAGAAATTAGAAAAAGCTCTATTGGACTCGTCCGAATTATTAATTTGATTACTATATTCGACTAATATTCCTTTTGGAGTTGAAAAATTTTCTGCACTTATAAATCCCACCAATACGCCTGTGGTTACTGCTACTTTCTTCAGAGCATTAAGTAATTTTGATTTTCCTACCCCGCCTATTCCATGAAAAGATAGGAAGTGCGCGCACTTATCTCTACTTTCTAAAACCTGATTAAATAATTCTATTTCTGTAGATCTGCCTAATAAGAGACCTTCATCTCTGTTACTAATCAGTTTTTGAAAAGCTGCTTTTTGAGATTCCATAGAGACTGGAGGTTGGGTAATGGTTTGCGATAAGTTCATTATATAGCGGTATTACCTGGACATTCTACTTTTTCTTGTTTATTAACCACAAATATGTGACCTTAAGTTTTCACTATTTGTGGTTTTGTTATTTGTTTGCTCATAGCAAATTAAACCTCGGGCTGCCATTCATCGTTTGTGAACCTTGGCTAATTCATATAAAAACATAGGAGGATCATATGACTGTTTATGAGGACAAATATTTGCGTGAAAAGGTAAACCGCATCATCGCAAAGCAACGCGAAGGTATGGTGGTGATCGCTGCCTACAAAGATGGTACCGGCCTGCCGGCACGCGAGGATCTTGGTGCTGTTCTGGAACGAGCAGCCTACCCGTACGATTACATGGTAGGAAACTTTGGCTTCCTCAAGTATGACAAGGGTCTAGGCGCATACCTTTTCACCGCAAAGCCGGATGCCAAACTACCGCCGGTGCTGGCCAAGTACAAAAAACTGGCGCTGGCTGAAGCAGAATTAGATACTACAATGCGGGTCATCCAAGTCCGGGTGGGCGACACACTGATCACCTTCACAGGCGCACAATCCTGGAAAGGGCTGCACGAAACCTTGCGCGAGGTGAACGAGGAACTGCTGCGTACCCAGGCCGGAATCGTGGTGTGGAAGATCACTAAAACGGAGAACCAGAATGCAACCATGCCGGACCGGTTATTCCCCGGCGCTGTGCCGAAGCTGCGCAACGGCCAGGCGATGGGCTACGTCAGCGGCTACGCCTTTGATAGCGACCGCAACCTGGCTTATGTGGGCCTGGTCGGCTACAAAACCAGCCTTGAGTCATTGCGGGTGACGCTGATGAGCAATAAACCGATTAGCGTAACGCAAGAGGACTCGGGTGACGTCAGCCTGCTGCCGGTCGAGAAGTATGAACAGGCCTGGCAGCCGATGCCTGAATATACCAGCCATCATGTGGCTTTTGTCGCTCGCAATGCCCTGCCCGGCAAATGGGAACCTGAAGACCTCTCTACCTACCTGCTCGTGTTCAAAGGTTCAACCAGCCCGTTGCATGAACTACAGCGGCTTTTTGTTGAACGATTGAAGGAAGCGCTGGAAATCCCCGTCCTCGATGAATGGGGCGCGGAGCTGTGGAAACAGGCCCGTGACCAGCGTTTTGTCCAGGATCTGACCACCGGTGGTGACTGCGTGCAAGGTGCGCGGATCGACTTGCAAGCGGACTGGAAGGGCTTGATCGCCGGTCTGCTTCAGCAAGAAACGCTCAAACTCACCGCCTGATCCGAATTGTTACCAACTGACCCCGGAGGGGCTCGCTATCCCCTCTCGGGGTGAAGTGCAGCTCCTGCGGGGTCTTTTTATTTCCCTAAAGGAGCCAAAATATGCGTCCCCCTGCCATTGAAAAGATGGGATACTATCCCACCGATGAACCTGTTATTGAAGCCATTCAAAGCTATATTGCCCCTGCCGCGAACCGCGCTCGGATGTTCGATCCCTGCGCGGGTGAGGGCCTGGCAGCTTCACTCTTGGGCAAAGAACTCAACTGCGAAACCTGGGGTGTGGAATTGTCGCCCGAACGAGCAGCCAAAGCCGAACAGGTACTGGACAAGGTCTACCAGGCGCCCTGGCAAGCCTGCTTTCTGACTGATGAAAGCATCTCCTGTTTATTTTTGAACCCGCCGTACGAGTATGATCGCTTTGACGATCACCCCGCAGAAAACAGCGGGGCAAGTAAACGGCTGGAACTGGAGTTTCTGAAAACAACCACGTCCAAGCTGGCGCGGGGCGGACTGCTGATCTACATCATTCCCCAGCGCATCCTCGGCATGCCCGAAGTTGCTCGCTTGGTAGTGGGACATTATGAAAACATCCGCATCTTTCGCTTTCTGGACGGCTTGTTCGAAAAGTTCCAGCAAGTAGTGGTGTTCGCCACCCGCCGGGCGGTTTATAAAGCTCTGCTGGAAAGCGAGACCGGAGCGATCATGGCCCTGGCCAACCAACCGATGGAACCGCTCATGCCTGTCCCGCAGCCGCTGTACGGACTGCTGCCTGCGCCCAAGCGCGGGGCAAACAGCCGGCCGGTGGTGTTCAAGCGCATGGACTGGGAGCCGGAGGAAGTGGTCGAAGCTACCCTGAAGGCGGGTGTGCAAACGACGACTGAATGGCTGGATCTGATCCACCCTTCCCGCGCTCTGGCGCAGCTCACCCAACCGGTCATGCCGCTCAAGAAAGGCCATGTGGCCATGTTGATGGCATCGGGCATGATGGGTACTGTCCGGCTGACCGATGAGGAAGGCCGACCGATGCTGATCAAAGGTCGGGTAATCAAAGTTGTGGAGAAGACGGAGGAGGCGGACAGCAAAGACTCCAAGGTGGTGGTCGAGACCTACAAAGACCGCTTTGTCACAACAGTGGCGGTACTCAAGCAAGATGGGGTACAGATCATCCAGGATGTCAAAGGGCTGTCCGACTTTATGAAAGCGCATGGCGAGAAGATCGCCGCGCACATGCTGGAAACCTACCGGCCACTCTACAATCTTGATCCAACGGCTAAGGAGACAGCGATCCTCGATACGCTCGGGACGGGGCGCAAGCCGCTGCCCGGGCAGGATAAAGCAGGGCTACTGCCAACACAGCGTCATGCTGCGGCAGCTATGGCCCGCTCGATCCGCAAGAACAAGGTGGGCAACATGCAAGGTGAAATGGGTCTTGGGAAGAGCACCATCGGCGCTGCGGTGATCGAACTGCTGCATGCCTACCCGGCGCTGATCGTCTGTCCGCCACACCTGGTTCCCAAGTGGATCCGCGAGATCGAAGAGGTAATTCCTGGCGCGCGGGGCATTGAGCTTCGCCGAATCGGGCGTAACTCAAACGAGATGGTCGATACCAATGATGTGAAAGACTTTCTGAATCACTATCAAGAGGCGACACGCGCCGCAAAGGATAAAGGACTGTCTGCGCCCAAATGGGTAGCAGTCGTCGCTCACACATCAGCAAAGTTTGGCCCAGGGTGGCAGCCGGCGGTGGTGATGCGGAAAACGCTGCATCCCCTCACCAATCAATTGGTGGATGCCTGCGCTTGCCCGGCCTGTGGAAAAATTATCACAAAGGAAGAAGATGGGTTTGCGGTCCCGGTGACCGATCCGAAGGATCTGACTGATAAACGCTGCTTTTGCACCAACCCGGTACCTGGCTGGCAACTCGACGCGCACAAGGAACGCAAGTTGGATGAGAACGGCGACCCAGAATGGGGTACAAGACTCTGCGGCCAGGCGCTCTTCGCTTTCACCGGCGCCCGGCGTCATTCCATCGCGGAGTACATCGCCCGGCACGCGAAAGGCGCATTCAAACTGCTGATTGCCGATGAGTGCCACGAATTTAAAGGAAAAAGCTCAGATCGCGGCATTGCTTTTCACCAACTCATCACGGCCTGCAAGGCTACTTTGACTCTCACCGGCACGTTCTTTGGCGGAAAAAGCACCAGTATTTTCTGGTTACTTCATCGCCTGAATTCCGGAGTCCGGCGTGACTTCGCCTTTCATGAGGAGAAGCGTTGGGCGCGTCTGTATGGCGTGCTGGAAACCCAGCGCCGCCGGAGACGGGACGACGATGATGACGATGGGGTCTTCACCGGCAACCGCCGGTATCGCAACCAGGCTAAAGAGCAACCCGGCGTCAGTCCGGCGATTGTTGGTCGCTTGCTGGACACCACCGTGTTCTTGAGCCTGAAAGATCTAAACTTGGCGCTACCGGCCTACAAGGAAGAGGTGGTGGCCCTCGATATGCTCGCGGATCAGGGTGATCAGTATCGCAGCATGGAGTCATCGCTGAAGCAGCTTGCCATTCAGTCACGCCGCTATCTCTCGACCTGGTTACAGTGGAGCCTGGCGCGGCCAAACTCGGCCTTCCGGGATGAAGCGGTCATGGTCGATGAGGTGGATGGCGGAGAGGGGGAAGCGGTGCGCAAGGTTACACTGATGGATCTGCCGGCAATCAACCCAAACGGTCATAAATGGCTGCCGAAGGAGAACTGGTTGGCTAACTTCTGTAAAGCTGAGAAGGAACAAGGGCGTAAGGTGTTGGTGTACGTCCGTCAGACCGGAACCCGCGATATACAGGATCACGTGGAACTGCCCTTGCAATCGGAGGGACTGCGCGTGGCGATCCTGGGTGGAAATATCGACCCACGCAAGCGGGAAGAATGGATCGCTAAACGGGCAAACGCGCTCGATGTGCTGATCTGCAATCCGCGCCTGGTTGCTACGGGGCTTGACCTGATCCAGTTCTCAACTGTGATCTTTTTCGAGATCGAATTTAGTCTCTATACCTTATGGCAAAGCGTAAGGAGAGTATGGCGATTAGGCCAGACAAAGCCGGTAAAAGCGGTGTTTTCCGTTTACAACTCGACCATGGAATCAGCCGCGCTCCGACTAATGGGGTGCAAGATGAAGGCGGCGCAACTCGTCTATGGAGATGAGGTCGGCGGCGCAATCGTGCCAGAAGATGAAGGTGATTTTTTGACGCAGTTGGCGCGCGACGTGCTGGATGGGGCGAAGCTGCCGGATCTGCAAACCATGTTCGCGGATGATCTGCAGGTGAGCCACAATCCGATGGGTAGCCTGACGATGCCGAGTGCGACGATTGCGCCAGGCGAGAAGGTGCTGACCTGGTCGGATTGGATGGCGCAGAAGGTGGTCGTGGTACGGAGAAAATCGAGAAAGGAGGTGATACCAGAAGGTCAGATGGGATTGGGATTATAGGCTAAAAGCCCTGGCGCGTTCCAGGGCTTTTTGATTCCCCCATCAGAAAACAAAGGCACCATTGCGACATGGTCATCGATGATTAATGCCAAATTTTGCGGGCTTATGCCAAACGGTTGAAACACATCTGCGGCTGCGCGCAGCATATGTTTCCGGTAGATTCTCGTGTTGATTTGCCGTACATCAAAGGGGTCGGGCCGGTCCCAGGCCCAGACCCCTGGTTTGCCATGAGTGAGAAGGAAACGAATGCGCTGCCCGGGTTGGGGGTCTTTTCCTGCTGTACGCAGTTGCATAGCCGCTCGCGCAGCAGGGGAAGGATTGGCATATTTCTTGATCAGGCGGGTGAGCTTTTGAGCTACCAATAAATCTTCCGGATTTACCTGACCCTCTCTTAGTCGCCGGAGTGCCTTTCGAAGCAAGGCAAATGCACCTGGCAAATAATCCGTCAGGAATTTGGCATCCGGGGCTTGAGCCAGGTGCTCGATCAGCGCCATTTGCGTTTCAGCTATCCAGGCGGGTGTGTCGCGCCTGCGCGCAGCCAGGCCACGGACTTTTACTTCTCCATCCTGAAAAACGCCAAAGTAGCGGTTCCCAACCGGGACTCGAGAATCAACTTTGGATGGCAGAAAAGCAATCCAGCGGTACACGCCATCCAATGCGACGGGCAAACCTGTCCGCCGGGTGATTTCGTCGAGCAAGGGCTGAAAATCCTCAGGATGGGAACAATCCTCGCGCTTCATCCATATCCCATCCACAAACATATGTAATACGAGGAAATCTGCATCTTCCGCCGCTTCTTTGGCTCGTAGCAGCGCCTCTCGCCCTCCGGCTGTAACCGCTTCATGTGACCCGATCAGGCCGAAGCGGGCATTTTTATAACCGAGATAGCCAAAACAGACCACGAGCAGCCATTTTTGAGCTGCTGCTTGGGCCTTATACCATTTGCGTCTTGGGTCCCAGGTTGGCAACTGGGGCGTACGCCATTTAAGCGTTACACGCTTCTCGAGTAGCGGAGCCAGCGTTCGAGGAACCAACCCTGGATCTTCTGGCTGCGGGTCGGAAAGCGACAGCGACGTCTTTTCCGGGGAGATATTGCAGCGAATCATCACCGCGGGATACAGGGAGGTATAGTCGATGGCGCCCACGTTACTGTGCAATCCAACCGTGGGCTGGTACACCAACCCGCCAAAATCGGGCGTGGATCAGGTCGATGATCGGCCTGGGCTCTTCTACCTGCTGTTTACGCCAGGGAACCAACACCCCATCGCGCAGCGCGGTAGCCATCTGCATGCACGAGATGCCCGTTCCAGGCGATACCCTTGCCGCGGCCTGGATCGGAAGCGCCGTAACCCGTGCGTTTTCGAGAATGCCTTCCAGTTTATAATCGCCCCACAGCATCGCATTTTTCCGGTCGACGTGGATCCGGCCGGCCAGGTGTATCTGCTGGCCACGGTAGACGATCTGGCCGTACGAAAAATAGGTTTTTTCCCGGATGATACGAATCGCCTGGAACGGATCGCGGTTCAAGGGGAGCAGATCGTAATCGTGACGCACACGCCTGAGCAGCGTTTGTAGCAGCCAGGTATCGCCGAAATCAGTGAGCAGAATGTCGGGATCGAACTTACGCAGAGCATTTTTCAGCCAGAAGGCCGGCGCACTTCCTTCCAGAAATGGAAGGCGCTGTTTCCAGGACCGGTAGCGCAACTCCAGATGGGAAGGTTGTGTGTGACGCGGATCTCCACCGGGCAAGTTGATTTCCAGCACGCGCAGTGGTGGGGGTTCTGTATCGATCTCCCAGGGCGAATCGACTACCTGGAGGGAAGCCACGTTGCCCTGAGAATCGACCGTGAACCGGCAGCGCGCCAGGGGAAATGATCCATACACGGCGGCGTGACGTACCTGGATCTTAACGTCCACGTCATAATAATCCAGATCCGGAAAGGACTGCTCCATCGCCACAAAGAGCGGATAAACCGCGGCCGGCGTTTTTACCTCCACGGCCAAAACCGGGATTGGGTTTGGGACGAACAAATCGCGCCGTTCCTCGCGCGCCAGGCGCGGCGCTTCGGGGCGCACTTGCAGCCAGCGCCACAGCTCACGCAAGCGTGGCGATGGCCCGGAAACGTAGAAGCGAACCGGGAAGGATTGGTGCAGGCAAACCCGTTGATCTTGATCGGTAATGACCCACAGCGCTAGCCCGCGTTCGCCGTCTTCGTACAGGTCCAGCAGCCAGCCGGTGATTTCATTCACCCTCGAAACGGTCTTCAAGCCTTTCCACCAGGGTACGCAAGCGGGTCACTTCCTTGTGTTCTTCCAACAACATGGCCAGGAGAAACGTTTCCATCGGGAGCGGGTGGGCGGCATAGGCGGCCGCTGCCAGGTGCTGGCGGGCGGCGACAAACAATTCATCCAGCGCCAACTGATCGGCGCGGCGCAGGCCACGCCGGAAACGGCCGAAAGCAGCCTGTTCTTCTTGAAAGGATTGCGTGATGGAGGGGAGGGTGCGTCCCATAGAGATTTCCTTTATTGAAAGGATAGCTGCTGTGGCAATTGCGCCGGCGGATTTTCTTCGTTCCAGACCTGATCCGATACCTGGCACAACATATCCAGAAAAGCTTTACGCTCCGGAAAATCGAGCGGAGGCGGTCCGGCGCTGACCACCACCGGTGCGAAATGGCTGATATGGGTGATCCGCGACAACGACTGTTCCAATAAACGCCGGCCTTCACGCTGCGTAATGCTTTCATCATAAAAACTTGCCAGCAGGTCGAAGATCAGCACGGGATGCTGAATGGGCCGTCTGGCTGTCTTGTCAATCAAGGCAGCTACCTGACAACAATTGAAGGCGCGTGCACCTTTCGCGCCATGGTTGCCAAGCGCGGCGACCGGGTCATGGGTCAAGCGCCGCAACTCGCGTACCAATGGGAGCGGATTGGCACGGTTACCGCAGTCCAGCAGGAGCAGCGGGCCACGCATGGCCAGGCGGGCAGCCAGGTCGAGCAGCCGGCCGGAGGTGGTCCGACCGCCGATCACGACAAAGAGTTGATTGGTGGATGGGAGAGTGATCGCGTCCATGCCCTCATCATGGCAGGAAAATCGCGGTTTGAACATCCTCTGTTGGGAGGGTTCCAGTAGGTTTTTACGGCCTCCTACCAGGGAGGAGCCAGATGTGGGGGTGTAATACCAGGGGGACGCCAGTTTTAGAGATAGTCGCTCAGATCCCAGGGGGCGAGTAACTGGCGTAAAACGATCCGGTTCGGGACGTCGAACTTACGCAAGATTATCTCGATGTGAGATTTGACCGTGGTCTGTGAAATGTTCAACTGCACAGCAATCTGGCGGGTCGTATCGCCGCGGCAAACGTAAGCTGCTATCTGTTGTTGGCGTGGGGAGAGATGCTCCCAACATTGGATAGCCCAGGATCGATCGTCTTGTGCCTGTACAGCCTGTTCGAAGAGCTGCGAAGCAACTTCTTCTGGCGAACGCTGCTGGCGCTCGGCGACGAGGCGCAAATTCTCATACGTATCGACGTCCATTGCAAAAATGCGTCTACGATGCAGCCAGGTTTTCAGGTTTCGCATGATGATTTGCCAAGCATTCATAAATTTGATTTTATAGAACAGGTGGTCTATTGTCAATAGACGGAGGTGCTTTTTCGCGTAAAAACAATCTTAAAGGTCTCGTGTTGAGCTGGTCGGATTGGATGGGGTAAGAGACCTTAGGCTCAAATGAGCTGAAGGTGAGCAACAACCCGCTGGGCACAGCTACGCTATTGACCCCGCCAAGCGTGGTGACTGGCTTTGCCGTGCCGGGCGAGAAAATGATGACCTCCTCGGACTGGATGGCGGAAAAAAGTGGTTGTGATTTGGAGAAAATCGAGAAAGGAGATAGTACCGGACGGTCCAATAGGATTGGAAATTTTGCTGGCTCTGGGGAGACTCAGAGCCAGTTGTATTTTCAAGATGGTGTTTTGAGTGGATTTGGAGGAGTTAGGGAAAGAATCGATCCTTACTTACATCGGCCCTTGCAGAAATGTGAGTTTCTTCAATTTGCTTTTAGGTGCTTTTGATGGATAATAATTTTATCTAGCTTTTTATAAAATTCCTATTCCGAAAAATGAATAACCCTCAGACATCAAATTTTTCCGCTGCGTCGTCTCTTTCTGGCTATCTATACCAGTGTAGATATGCGTTATTAGAAGCTTTAAGAAAAATTAGGCAACAGATCGATTTTTCAGTTTCAATAGAAACGCTTGATGATGTGGTATTTGAGGTTGGCGATAATGTAGTTGAGCTATTACAGACAAAACATCGTATTGGACAAAACGCGAACATAAGCGATGCCTCTCCGGATTTATGGAAAAGTATTCGGATATGGTGCGCGTTAAGTAATACTGAAGCCAACTTTGATACGTACTATTTCCTTATCACTACTGCTACGGCCGCTGAAAACTCGATTGCCAACCTTCTCAAACCCGGAAGCAGCCGAAGTGTACCAATGGCTATTACATGTCTGAATGAAGTGGCATCATCATCAACAAACACCGAAAATGCACCCGCTTATGAATCTTTTCGGTCGCTAACAGAAGCATCAAAAGTTGCATTGTTTGAAAAGGTTTATATCTTTGATGCATCACCATTCTTGTCAAATCTAGACAGCGAAATTCGGCAAGAATTATTTTTTGCTGTAGAAAATAAATTTTTAGATGGATTTATGTCCCGGTTTGAAGGTTGGTGGTTCCGCAGAGTTATAAATCAAATATCGGGGGAAGTCAAAGGCCCCATATTAGCCGAAGAAATTTCAGCGGAACTTTCACACATCCGGGAACAATACAAAACGGAAACCCTTCCAATCGACGATGATATATTGAACGCAGTAGTAAGTGATGTTGATTTCCAGGATCACAGATTTGTTCATCAGTTACGCCTGATAAACATTACCGATAGGCGGATACTTATCGCCATTAGGGATTATTTTCGAGCATTTACACAACGATCAAGGTGGATAAGAGAGGACTTATTGTATGTAGGGGAGTTGAAAAGATATGAGAAACGACTTGTTGAAGAATGGGAAATTCATTTTGAGGGCATGAGAGAAGAATTGGGAGACAAGGCAACAGAAGAGGAAAAAGTAAAGGCAGCCAAAGAATTATATAAGTGGATCGAGCAGGGAAATCTTTTACAAATACGCTCAGGCGTTTCAGAACCTTGTATATCTAGAGGTTCCTATCATATGCTAGCCGATGATATAAAGCTTGGGTGGCATATTGAGTTTGTCGAACGATTGAAAGAGCTTCTGGAGACTCCCGTTTATGGTTAGCGAGAATTGGCAGGAAAGGCCAAGGGAAATATTCAACCTTTTTAATCCTGCGTTTTGTTGTACTGTTCTGACCGCTTCTGTTGTGGGTTATCAAAGCAGCCAGAATTCAGGAATGCCTCTTCCGGTAGCGTATATTGTCTTCCCGGTTATTTTTCATAAAAATACTCGAGAGTTATTGCCTCCTTCATCGAGAACAGCTTTAGCCGGATGGATCGAAGAAAATCCAACAATTAAGATTGGCTATTACGATCATTTAATGGCATTAAAACCATTTGTGGGAGAAGCTATTGTTTTTGGTTCTCATCAGGAATGGTTATCATATAACGATGGAATATTATCGACTACTATCAAAGATAGCCAGATAACTACAATGGCCTCAAAGAGTGAAGGAGAAGCTCATGATTGTATTCTTAAAGCTAGAATGGTTGGAAAGTGGTTCTCAAATTCTGGCACACCCGAAACAATTATGGATCTGTTAGGAGTTAGGCCATGAGCTTCCAAGTATTAGACATTGTTCTCTACAGCAATGCGGGAGAGCTTCGAATTATCAATCTCCGGCCTGGGGCATTGAATATCATTACTGGAGCTTCTAAGACGGGAAAAACCGCGCTAATTGAAATTATCGATTATTGCTTGGGCAGCGGTGAGTGTTATATCCCAGAAGGAATTATTCGCCGCTCAACATCATGGGTCGGATTAAAATTACTAGTAAAAGAAGGGCAGGTTTTTATTGCTCGAAGGGTACCAAAACCAGGTATAAAAACATCGCCTGATATTTATTACGAGGTTGGAAATCAGTTAGTTGTTCCACCATTTGAGAAACTAAAATCAACAATCAATCCACAAGGATTGGAAACATTATTAAATAAGCACGCGGGGATCAGCGAGAATATTCATGAAACACCTGAAGTACAAACTAGAAGACCTTTGAAGGCGAATATAAGACACGCTTTGTTTTTTACTTACCAGCAACAGAGTGAAATTATTTCGAATAAACATCTTTTCCATAAACAAAGTGAGGAGTGGATTCCCCAGGCTATTCGGGATGTACTTCCATATTTCTTAGGCGCAGTCGATGAAGATTACGTGAGCAAGATGGAAAAGCTTCGCAAGCTCAAGAATGATTTGCGTTTATTAGAACGTAAACTAATGGAATTTGAAGCTGTTCGAGGGAATGGGCTGACAAAAGCGCATCTTCTTTTAGGCGAGGCGCAGAATTTGGGGCTCTATCCTCCTTCCGAATTGCCCGCAGCTTGGGAAGATAGTGTTTCCGCATTAGGAATAATTCAACGAATACCTGTTAATCCAGAAAAGGAGGTTTCTCAGGAGGATGATGAATTCGAAAGATTGCAGCACGAAAGACTTCAGTTAATAAATGACCTCAAAGCAGTCAAAGCGCAGTTAGAAGCCGCTAAAGCTTTAGATAGTGATCGAGATACTTTTTCTCAAGAAGCACGGGAGCAAGCATCAAGGTTGAATGCAATTGGGCTGTTTGACAGAACAAAAGATGAGCGCATGGTCTGCCCGGTCTGCCAATCTCATATTGAGGAAAGTGTTGTTCCAAGCTTTGTACGATTACAAGACGCGCTTACCCAAGTCCAAAAGCAGGTTCGCACAACAAGCGAAAGGTCTCCGAAAATGCAAGAGGCTATTCGCACATTAGAAACAAAAATAGACAATCTCAAACGAAGGCTGGCGGACAACCGGGAAGCTGCGGAGGCAGTTCAGGCGAATAACCAGCGATTACAAGAAGTCCAAGACCGCGCTGCTAGAAGAGCTTATATTCTTGGTAGGGTAGCGCTTTATTTGGAAAGCTTGCCTCAAGTACAGGTGACGAGTGACCTACAGCAGAAGATGAGAGACCTTCAAAAAGAAATCCGTTCGCTCGAAGAACAGACCAGCAGTGAGGCCATACAAGAAAGATTACAGTCGATTATTTCGATTATTAGTTTTGATATGAACGACTGGGCTAAAGAATTACTGCTCGAACATTCTGAAAACCCATTAAGACTTGACGCAAAACGTTTAACAATCGTTGCCGACACTCCAGAGGGACCTATTCCGATGGATAAAATGGGGAGCGGAGAGAACTGGGTAGGATATCACTTAATAATCCATTTTGCACTTCACAAATGGTTTGTTGCCAAGAAACGGCCAGTACCGCGTTTCATCGTCATTGATCAGCCTTCTCAAGTGTATTTCCCATCGGACATCGATGTTGATGGTTCAATGAACGAAATCAAAAAAGATGAAGATAGAGAAGCTGTATCAAGGATGTTTCAGTTGATGGTTAAAGTTGTAGAAGATCTTAGCCCTGAATTTCAGATAATCCTGACTGATCATGCCGATATTCGTGAAGATTGGTTCCAGAAAAGCGTAATCGAAAGATGGCGAAGAGGAACAAAGCTGGTTCCAGTTGAATGGGATATAAAACCAGGCAAGAACTAACTTAAATTGGTTGTTAGGGTGATTGGAAGTGAAACAGGTCAATCCTGTTTTAAGGATTAGCTGTAATAGTCACGCCTTGGTCTGACACAGCAAACACCTCAGACACTGAAATCGGAAGGTGACTGATTTTTCATTCGACCTCATGGTCGACTCCTGAAATTAATCTCAATTTATTAAATATGGTTTTAATAATTTCTGGTATTTGGGGTTCTGTTATGCAATGTGTTGCAACGGCTAGCGCGAAATCCGGTTTCTGTGTGCGATTTCTTTGCCTTTTTATACAGGTCCTTCTAACCAAATTTAAAAGATCTTCCGAAAATTTATGGTCCAAACCACGAAATTGGTCGATATCTGCTTGCACCCAAGGCTCTCCATCTTCCTTAGGCCATTGTAAGTTCAATATTGTAACCAAATCATCTGTGGAAAAGGCATCTTCATACTCTTTTGTTCCAATGTAAAAACAATTGTTTGTAAGAAATTCGGGAGCATATCCAATTTCCATTAAACTATCTGGTGTAATTCGTGCACACGATTCGGGTAAACGGCAATCTTCATCAAGAAGAAGCACCGTCATATGCGCTTTATTTTTGTTTAGTAAATTTAGAATTGCTTTCCATGATCCACAGGAGAACAACGGGATGAGAACAATACCATCTTCTATGAGGGACCTCCCGTAAAGATTTTTATATAGTATAGGTAATGCATTCTCTTCGGATTCACCTTCTACGACTAGAAACGCCCGTTCAAAAAATAATGAGGAGTTTGTTAGCCCTACAGACCTTCCTATAGTCGACAAGAAATCTTCTAGTTCTTTATCGGTGTTCGAATTAAAAAACGTGATTTCTCTATTTCCATCCTCACATACCGAGATGAGATTTATTGATTGACCTGGGGCCCGATCAACAAAGGTTACTGCATGAGTGCAAATGATTGCTTGAGTACGAGATTGAGGTGCTCCCGTTGATTCAATAATATTTGTAAATAGCTTCCTTTCCGCTGCATAATCCAGATTTACATCAGGTTCATCATATACTCGGATAACAGAAATATCACGAAGTTCATTTTGTGTTTGTTTTTCCCACTCCAGTAATCCCATCCACAGCTTTTTTTTCGTTCCTTCACCGTAGGCTGAAACCAATTGATGTCCTTGACCAACATTAAGCATAAGATTTGTTGCTGTTACACTTCTAGAAAAATCAATATTAGGGTTTACCTCTACTGAAACAAGGCGTGGGTTTCCGTGCCTAAGTGTTTCAAGCATTTGGTTCGTTTTATTATCTAGTGCCTCCTTAATTTGACTTTTTAAATCCTGCAAATCCTGCCGCAATTCCCTATCCCCAGTCTGGGGATTTTCGGGTCTGATAAAACTGTCAACAACAGCCTGGAACGTCCTCTGGACCATTGTATCGGGATGGTGATAATCAGTTGAGGAGATTTTTTCAAATCTCGGTAAATAATCGCTGATATCCGAAAACTTAATTTCAAGAACCATAGGTTCTTTAATAAGTATTCCATTGCTTACAGCTTGATTAAATTGCTCGATCCTTTGTTCCCCATTCCCTCCCGGCTCAATATTAATCGACTGTAAAAGTTCCTTTTGGATTTGAGCAGTTTGTCTGGAAAAGTTGCTCCACCTTGGGTCGTTATAACCGCGACCATTTATTTCATACTTTGCGCTTCCCGGTGTAAAGGTTTTTTGTAAAATAAAAGTCCCTCCTTCAGTTGTTCGATAATCTTCTGGAAGCGTATCGTAATCTTCCAACAGAAATTTCCCTTCAATATATATGGACTGTTCAACCTCCCCATTCGCTCGCTTTAGAAAATCACCACTCATTGGGTTTTTAGAGGTCAATAACATTTCCAGAGCGTCAAGGACACAAGTTTTTCCCGCATCATTCTCACCAATAAATACTGTAAGCCTGTGAATTGGAATATCGACAATGCTTTCAAAGCAACGGAAATTTCGAATCGTAATATTTCTGAGCAACATAAATTTGACCCTCCCTGATTCTTAGTTGAGGTTATTTTTATAAAAGTTAATATAGAGGAGGAGATATCTTTACGAGTAGGTACCCCAATCCCTTTTCACAAACCACGGAGATTTTGTGGTATCCCACGTAATAAACTCCGAAGGCTCAAAAATTTCCTCAAGAACTTCAATGGAAACAATTTGCTCAGGATTCAGGCTTAGCGTGTGAGTCCGCGCATCGCTATCATAATCCCATACGTGAAAGCGGTTATTCTTCTCTTTGGCCCGCCTACTAGGTCCAAAGTCCATTGGTGCACAAGTTCGAATAAGAATTCCAACATCTTCCTTTGAATAAAAAGTCAACCTAATTTTTCGTCTTGCACGAATCGCGCGAATAAATTGTTCTTCCATTTTTCCTCCAAGAAACATGCCTAAACGTGAATATTAACTTTGGATACAATCGTTCCTAATTCTTGTCCCTTCGTCATCACAAACAAGCACTTTCCGCTGCTCCATTTTGCCCATACTTCGCCGATGATCCGCTTCTCCCGTGAATCCTCGTTGCTCCAGCGGTCTTCACCTTTGTATTCGACAACCAGGTACCGCCCATCATTAAGCAGGCATACGAAATCAGGATAGAACCGGTCCGTTGACGTTTGCAGCCAGAAGGAATGATTAGGCCGGCGTTCCAGGTTGCGCACCCAGACCTTCACCTCGGGCAAACTGTCCAGGAACACGGCACAGTTGAATTCCTCGCCCCGGTCCTCCAGATCGCCGACCTGGGTGTAATAGTGCTTCTTGAATGGGTACGTGCCGCGATAGAGGGTGTTGTAGGGGTAGACATCACACGGGTAAGTGAAGCAAATCTCGGGATGAACTTCCAGCGGGGTTTGACAATCGGGCAGCAGGAATCGGTTGTAAGCCCGCTTGCGCGCTTCGAGACGGTGGGACTGAATCTTTGCTGCCACGGCATCACGCAGGTGGTACTTGTCCATGACGAGCCGGTCGAGCGTGAAGCCGCGCTCGTCGATCAGGCGCATCACCAGGCGAGTGAGGAAGGCGTTCGATTCGCGGAAGGTGACGTCGGGGTGGGGGGTAGCGCGGTCAAGCCAGTAGACCAACTCCGCCGGCGTCCAGCCCTGATCGGTGGCGAAGAGCGTCATCGTATTCTGCAATTCGTTGATGAACTGCTCTTTCAACTTACCTTTGTCCGTTACGTCGTACTCGATCTCGGTGCCGCCCAGGCGCTGGTCGGAAAAATCGTTTTCGGTCAGCAGCGTATCACATTGCGAGAGATCCCAAGAATGGTCGAGAAAGGTGGTTTCTTCAAAGAGTTCCAACTGCTCGCCGCGCCGCACCACGAGCTGCGGGATGGACAGTACTTCGCCGCGCTCAGCTGGTGAAGCGGAGGGTTGGGTCGGCTGTTGGCGAGTGATACGCTCGATGACTGCCCGAACGCCTGCTTCAACGACGCCGACAGGCAGCATGGCGACCAGCAGGGCGGCTTCTTCGGGGTCAAGCTGTTCGCGGATCACCAGGGATTGCGTGGTTGCATCGTAGCTCACCTTTGCACCGATCTCGGGCAGAAAATCTTCCATCGTCGAGGGAGTGGGTACAGCAATGGAGACTGGTTCTGGTAACTTGACTTCGGATCTTCCTCCAAACAACGACAAATCCGGCTGCTCGAAGGGGGTCTGAATCATGGCCTGGGCTTCATAGCGTTCAAAGCCATTCTGTACCAGGCTATCGCGCAGTTGGTTGGCAACCACGCCGAAACTCTCCGAGGTGGCGTAAGCGTAGGCCAGGTTGAGGGAGTCGATCTCTTTGCGGGTGGCTTTCGGCAGGCGCAGCACGCGCCCCAGGATTTGCTCTACGGCCGTGCTGGACTTGCTCTCCGCAACGGAACAAAGCACGTAGGCAAACGGGCAATCCCAGCCTTCGCGCAACGCCTGGACGGTGATGACGTAGCGGATGGGGCAGTCTGGCTGGCTGAGGTCTGTATCGCCGATCTCGTCTACCTCGCCGGTGGCGCGGGCGATCTGGTTTTCGAGGATTTTGAAATCGTTGATTAGCGTCTGCCGGACGACGTCTACCGTCAGCGTTTCTTTGCTCTGACTGCGTGCCTGGGCTTGCAGGAGAATGATCGGGCGCAGATACTCGCCAGTTTTCCGCTGCTCCAGTTTCGCGGCAGCTTCCAGCCAGTTGCGCTGCGCAATCGCGTCGGAAAGCAACTCCTTCCACTGAGGGCGAACTTTGAGGCGGATGGGCATCTTGATCATGGCCTCGGATTTCAGTTCGGCGGCGGAAGCGGCGTGCAGCACGTTGGAGGGGTGGTCCTGTGTAGCGGGGGTAGCAGTGAATTCCAGGATGCAAGCGGGGTGGAAACGCGCCAGGGTTTCGAAGGAGAGCGGCGTGCGGGCATTATGGGCTTCATCCACGATGACGATGGGCCGGCGCATGTAAAGCACGTTGGCCAGTGACTTCTTTGGCTCGCTGTTTACCATTTCCAGCCCCTCGCGCAGGTCAATGGGTAGGTCTGTAAAGTGGCTCATCAACGCTCCGGAGGATTCGTACACCTTACGGCCTTCGGTATTGTCCACGCGAAAAGCCTGGATGGTCCCGACTACGATGGTCGTGTTGGAGTTGAGCGTGGCCGGCTGAACGTACAACGCCTCGCTGACGCTCATTACCGTGACAGCCCCCACCCGCGATTCGACCGCCTGGCGGTAGGGATGGTTGGGGGCGGAGAGGGCGCGCAGGGTCTGATCGCGGATCACGTTCGATGGCGCCAGCCAGAGCACCAGAGCGTGGTCGGTGTGCAGCAGATCGCGTGCGGTGATACCGATGGCGTGGCTGGCTACCAGGGTCTTCCCCCCGCCAGTGGGAATGCGCAGGCAGACGTAGGGTAGCCCGGGGAGACCCTCGACCGGCTGGTAGGGGACGCCGCGGCCAAAGCTTTCGCGGGTCAGGCGGTAAAAAGCGGTATCGGCATCACCCAATTGCTGAGAAAGGTGGAAATAGGCTTGCAGCGAATCGAGAGCGCGTTGCTGGTATTCTTTAAGGGGTAGCATGAGTCATCGCACCTTGATCTGGTAAGGGATTTGCTTGAAGGTTATGTTTAGCTCTCGCAGCCGCTCGTGCCCGATCTTGCAGCCATCAGCGTAGATGACTTTGGGGCCATCGTAGGGCGGCAACGCTTCGAGGGTTTGGGGTGTCAGGACGTTGCCTGAGTCGCGCATGACGCCGTTGTAGAGCAGGTACACAGCGGTTTCGTTGCAAGCGCCTAAGAGAGCGTTTTCATCTTCTCCTGCAGGCAAGGGCTGCCCGGTTTCTGTGAAGAAAACGTGTCTAGAAAGGTCGGCAAAAGACACTTCATTACGAATTTGGCCTGATGCGTCGAAGAGAGTGGGGCCAAGCTCGCAAAATCTAAAACCGCCACCTAATCCTTTTTCATGGTGATATCCTTTTGAGTCTTTCCAATCGTAACCTGAAGAAATGCGTTTAAGCCGTTCCGCAGTAATGGTCCTGGCAATGTTGTTATCCATTTCAATCAGGATAAAGCGTCTATTATTGCCCCTTGATTTATAGGTATCAAGAACAGCATGGCCCGTAGTGCCGCTACCCGCAAATGAATCAAGAATTATGTCACCTGGATCAGTAATATACCGAATCAATCGAGCAATAACTTCGTAATCTTTCGGATTCTCAAATACGTTATCGCCCATCACGCGACGAAGAGCTTTAATTGCCACTTGAGATTGCTTATAAACAACACTGGGCATTACTTGGAGGCCGATGTTGTCGTCTACCTCTTGTTCATTCTCAATTACCGGATCATTGCTTTGCTCGTCATCCAATTCTTCGGGAATAGGATGAATGTGTGCTTTCCTAAAAGGCGGCTGGGTATGGTCGTCCCTAAATTCTATGACTCCCAAAGCAATTTGTTTCTGCATAGCTTCAGGCGTCGCAAATCGCCAGCCCCCATCAGGGATCTTACACGGAAGACCCGTAATCGGATGATAAACTTCATATCTTGGTCCATTTCCGCCAGGCCAGGAGATATCTCTATCTCGCCAAGGGCCGTACTTATCCACGTGCTTGTACCTGCTCAGAGCTTTCGATGGGTGCTTATTCGGGAGATTCTTGTACCATTCGCCAAGAGCTCGTTCAATTGTTGTGTCATCATCTCCAAACTGCTCCCGTAACCGTAAATACTCATCCCAAATCTCTTGTGCTCCTGGTTTAGGTTCTCTCCAGACAGTTTTTTTGTTTCTCAAAACCTCTACGGATTTGGCGTAAACCAACATATACTCATGGCCGACAGAGAAAAACTTTGCGTCATTCTTTCGCCCTTTTTCCCAAACCAATTGAGCGATGAAGTTAGGTCGGCCAAAGATTTCATCCAGTAGCAGTTTTAGTGTAGCTGCTTCAAAATCATCGATGCTAATTAAAATTACCCCATCGGGCCTAAGAAACTGTTTTAGTAGGACGAGTCTAGGGTACATCATGCACAGCCATTTGTCGTGGCGCGATAAATCTTCAGCCTCGCTGCCCACCGCTCTCCCCAACCACTCTCGCATTTCCGGGCTGTTTACGTTGTCGTTGTAAACCCAACCTTCATTCCCTGTGTTATAGGGCGGATCGATGTAAATACACTTCACCTGACCGACATAGTAGGGTAGCAGGGCTTTCAGCGCCAGAAGGTTGTCACCTTGCACTAGCAGGTTCCCACTGGCCTCGCCGACGGAAAGCTCCGGATTGCAGCGCAGCAGGTGGAAGGGGACCTCGTTGTGATGGTTCAAAACGGCTTTTTTGCCGATCCAGTCGAGTGTGGGCATCTTTGCGGAATCCTATAACTTACAGTTTAAGATAAACTTATAAATCCCGGTGGGTTGATTTTATTCCTCAAATGCATTCTTTCTTAGCATGCCGTCAAACGATGCGCCTCTTTTTTGATTGCACTCAGCACAAAGAATACGCAGATTATTGACGTCGGTAGGGCCGCCTTTAGAAAATGGAATGATGTGATCAAACACAATTTCAGTTTCGGTAAGATTCTTCCGACAGAGGCGGCAAAAATATCCGTCGCGCTTGATAACGGCCAGGATAACCTCGCGCGGTATTTGCCGGCTCACTTGCCTTTCTTCTTTCGTCTCTGTCAATGGCTCCGCTTCAAAGAATACTGGGCATACATGTCCAAAAATTCGACAAACCAATTCATCGGTCTGGTTTTCCTTGATAAACCCCCATCTTCTTGGGTCTAGATGCAGCAATCGATCAACAGCTTGCCATAATTCATTCTCGGTCTTTAATCCGCCCTTCAGAAGCAAACTAACGCAATCCTCGTATGCAGCCTCGATTTCAGCCAGCTCGAAATCATCGGGGTGAACCGGGTATTGCTCAACCAAAGGTCCATACGGACAATATCTTAATTCCCAGCACGGTTTGCAAACGATTGGTTTTAGCTTTTGCTTTCGCGCCATTACGCTCTCCTACACAGAGATAAGGTGAATAAATTCGGCGCTCTCAAAACAGGGATGTTCTCATCGTTCTTTGCCTGTGGAGGACTGGTCCACTCCTGGGTGGGAATGTTTAACTTGATCATTGATCCACCGGTCAATGAACTCCCGTCGGAAGCGCCAATGCCGACCTACCTTTGACGCGGGTATTTTCCCTTGCTGCGCCAGTTTATAAAGGGAAGACAACGGCACGCGCAGGTATTCGGATACTTCTTCAATCGTCATAAATTCAGGCAGTTTATTTTCCATAACCGAGGCCTGCAAGGGAGATAGGAATATTATAGCGTCATATCTAATCATTGCTGTTCAAAACTGCTGTTATTAATCAAGTAAATAACAAATAAAAACCCGCAAGCTCTCACTTCACACTGCGGGTTAATTTTTGCTTTTCAGTTTCGCTGTTCGATGCCAACCTGATAATGAAACCCCCATCGCTCAAAGGCATTGATGAATATTTGTGTAGACTCGTCCGATTCTGACAGAGTATCCATATCCTTTATAGCCTTCTCTGCTTCGTAAATGGCATAGGACATCCGCATGCGGAAATCTGTAGGCATTGAGCCGAGGGATGAGAAGACTTCAATTACTCCCTGCTCTGGACGATCTTTTTCAAGAACGTCGTAAGCTTCCAACCCTTCTTTGACGGCAATTGCCATCAGGTCACCCGCATTTGGAAGCGCCATTCCCAGCATGATACTGACAACAACGCCTGAATCTACACAAAGGTAGGCCGCATACCGCGCATAAGTCTGAGTAGAACCCTGCGCTCTTTCCCATGCTGTATATTTTTCCGTGAGCCAGTCCGAAAAGCAGGGCATAATACTCGACACTCTAGTTGAAGGATGTTCTAGCACAGTTGTCAAAAGACAACTAGTTACAGTCAGGAGTAAACAGACTAATCATAAACGAATTTAGGGGTTCTGACAACGAAAGTCGGCCGAAACCTTTTATCTTCCTACGGTTATTTTTGAGGTGATCAAACCGCTCGACAAGGTTACTTCATTAATCCAACTTTGGCTTGCAAAGACCCAACGCAACCGCTCGAGCCACCGCATTAATAGGCGTATCCGAGTTGAGCTTCTTTTTTATGGCGGTGACATAACTCTTGACGGTTATCGGGCTAATGAAAAGCCGCTGCCCAATTTCTTTATACCCTAATCCATCAACCAGCGCTTCCAGAACTTCTTGTTCTCGCATCGTCAAAAGTGGAACCGGCATTTGCTGTGTCTCGTCCGGGCAACCCGATGGTGTGATAAACACCATATTTCCATGTATATGTACTGAAATGGGTTCGTTATCCCATGGCAATCGCACATCTGGAGCCCAAGTTCTGGTAATGATTTGCCTTTTCAACTCTTGTGGTGAGTTGTGATCCTCCTTTATAAAGAACGTCCCATGCTCATCAAAGAAGAAAACGCGGGTCATCAATGACGGACCTCCAGATAGTAAGGACAGCAGAACATAGAAACCCCCTCGGAGTGCTATCCACAGAAGGTGACCAACTATTTTCGTGATGACGGTAATTTTCCGATATTCAATTTCCCAGGCCGCTGTCACACGAAAAAAGGTTTGAATACGTAAGGGAGGGACCTTCTGTAAAGGAGAGGTACTAGAATACAGAACTAATGTTCTGATTATAGGCGATCATTTATTGGAACGCAAGTTACCTGGCATAAAATTTGAGTTAAAGATTTTGTGATTTTGGCTACCTACCTAAACAGACGTATTCTTCTGGCAAAGTATACCCATTTAGATAGGTAGTTTTCGCCTGCTGCAGATGTTAAATTCTTGTCAAGAACGTACGTTCTGAATACTTTTACAGGAGCATGGGTTCATGGACAAGAATCAGCAATCCCTATCGAAAGGGGTATATCTGGAGCTAGGAGATCTGCGAGAAGAAATCCGGCGTTTCGCGGATACGCTGCAATTGTATGAAAACGGCACAGAGGTTCCAAACGCGGAAGAAACAATCGAGACGCTACGGGGGATCAGCCTGGGGGCGTTTAGCTGCGCGGAACTGCTGACTATGGCGCTTAAGAAATCCCGCCAAGATAGACGGATTGTTTCTCTCCAGAGAAGAACCTGTCAGGATCAGATCAAAGGGAAAGTCGATGAGATTCTACAGTGCTGCTCCAACCTCTCCAGGTCCCTCCGTGGTCTGAAGCAAATCCTGCGAGCGACTCCTGCGGCGAAACTTGATGGCATGGAACAGGCAAGCCAGCGTGTACAGGCAGCGCTCAGCAATATCGCCGCGGAATGGGAGGATCTGTAAAGATGGAAGATCCGAATACCTCTTTGCCAGATACCCCGGCGGCCAAGGAAAAGATCCGCGAATTTTGCTACGAACTGGCGCTTGCCTTGAGAAGAATTACGGGAAAAACCGTAGAAAATGACCTGGTTTTTCTGGATGAGGAAAACAAGCCGGCGCAGGGCACACATACTCCTGATGTCACCAATGTCAGGGATGTCAAGCAAGTTACAGAAATTCAAAATGGACAGGATCAGTAACCATGTTGGACCTTATTCCGGACTGCCTGGATGATCTAAACAGGAAAATCCAGGGATACGTAAAAGAACTTAACCGGCCTGATGGCTCAGAAATGGCTGGTATCTACACCCGCGTTTCGCGCATCGATCACCGCGCGCATGGTTACTCTTTGGATATTCAGCCGGACCGGTCCGAGGAGTACGCCAAGTCCAAAGGCTGGCAGACCTATCAGGTATACGAAGATCCGGCCCGAACTGGCCGCAACAGCCGCCGGCCGGCACTGCAACACATGATTGACGATATCAAGGCAGGGCGCATCACGATTGTGGTCGTTCACCGTTTGGACCGGCTGTACCGTAATCTAGAATCCTTATTACGTTTTCTGCGAATGATCAAGCGCTATCGCGTCCGCTTGGTGTCTGTTACTGAGCAGATCGATACGGACAATTGGTGGGGGCGGTTGGTGTTATACGTCCTCGGCGCTCTGGCAGAGATGTATATCTGGCAGTCCAGCGCCCGCACCCGTGAGGCAAAACTGGAGCGCGTAATGCGAGGACTGTCAAACGCCTCGTTCCGCTTCGGGTACTGCAATGGGTTATGCTCAACCTGTACGGATCCAAATGGCAAAGCTTACTGTCCCCTTTATGGCAGCCTGGATCGGGTGGAAAGCCAACGAGGGAGGATACCGGTTCCTCACCCCATCGAAGCTCATGCGGTGAGAATGGCTGTTCAGCTATATGCGCAAGGGAAAAGCGACCTGGAAGTGGCCAACGATTTGAACAGCTACCTTTTCCACATGGGTGATGGAACAGAGATCCATTTTCGCACGAAAGGATTACCAAACCAGAAAAAACCGGGAGCGTTTAGCCGCGACAGCGTGCGTGAAATCATTCGCAGTCCGTTCTACGTGGGCTTGGTTGCACATTATCCGACCCGGCCATTGGATATGGAAGATGATCCCGAAAACCCGAAGAATCGATCATCTCTCATGCCGCTGGCCAATAAACGCGATCCCCAAGTGCTTACCCAGGGTGTTCATGAGCCATTGTACCCGCTTGATTTGTGGAAGCGAAACCTTCAAAGGCGAAAAGCAAAATCGCATGCGCCTGTAACCGTTGCTACCCGGAATAAACGAGAATACCTGCTCAGCGGGATTGGGCGATGTTGGGTATGTTACGAGCACGGATATCATCAAATTGGGCTGCGGGGATCGCAAGGTGGCAGCGGGAACCAATACTATCGTTGTGGCTTGATGCATGAGAAACGGAAAAGCAGTTCGCGAGAAGATACATTCAAGGATGTGGTGGAGGTGGAAGGTATGAGTGCTGCGAGCAATTCAGCCTGGAAAATGCTCGTAAATGCTCATTCAGCAAATATCAAAGCAAAACAGGCTGAAGAACAGATTAACCGGTTGATTTCTCAGTTAGCTATTCCGTATCCCTGGTATGACATGATCGCAGCTTATTATCTGAGCGATAACGGGATGGCTGATTTTGAACGAGAAAGCTTCAACTTGCGGCAGGAATTAAACCGGGCTAAAGAGTTGTATTCCAATGGTTTCATCAGTTTGGTGCAATTCCAGGAAAAGGCCCTTACAATTGGGAAAACGCTGGATACCTACCAGCCAACCGCGCAGCCCGAAGCGGGTGAAATCCTGGCCCTGCTCAAGGACTTCCCAGGGATTTGGGCGAGCTGCAATATTACCGAACGTAGGCGGTTGCTGAAAGTGATGTTTTTATCGATCTACTTCGACCCCTCTTCCAAAATCCAATTGGCGCTAGCGCACGAACCGTTTGATCGCCTCCTGCAACTCAATTGATACCTGCGCCTTGTCAGGTCAAAAGCCGAGAGGGACTTCCATACAGAATGGGTCCCTTTCTGTTTTTTGTTGGTCGGAGTGGTGGTACCGGCGGTTTAGAGTAGTGCGGATCATCAAATCTATTCGAAATACTTTTTCACCAGGATCAAGATAGCATCGGCTACTTCTTTTCGCTTTCCTGGAGCAGGGATTTTTTGTAAAGCTACGGCTACCTCAACTGCTTCAGGAGATAGGCTATCCGTTTCAATAGAGCGAACATCAAACGCCTTTAATGCAGGCCAGCCAGCCAGTTGCAAGAACTCGTTTGGGTTGACCCCAAAATGGTCTGCCAGCAGAATACAAATGTGCATTTGAGGTCTCTGCCCGGCAAAAATCCGGCGGATAGCCTGGTGATCCAGCCCGGCGCGCAGCGAGGCTTCGCGGTAGCTTTCATTGTGCTTTTGCAATAAGTCCTTGATTCGTTTGATTAGAAGGTCAGGATCGTAAGGGGAGTGAAAGGCTTCCCGGCGAGCTTTGGCAATGGGTTTTTCCATAGAGGATTCCTCATAGAACAAAAATGCGAGCTTTGGAGTACAATAATAACAAGGCAGTTCCATTATAGCACTAGGAGGAGCTATGCTGGAAAAAGACAAGTTAAAAGCCGTCGGATACCGCCGGGTTTCTATGCGGGAACAGGTGGATGGTCATAGTTTGGACGCACAGGAGAAGAATATCCGAGATTATGCAACGCACAATGATTGGGAACTGATCGACATCTACACCGATGCCGGCATTTCAGCCAAGAAAGATAGCCACCGGCCTGCTCTGGCAAAGCTTATGCAGGATGCAGCCGCTGGTCGTTTTGATGTCGTGATCGTGGACAAGGTAGATCGCTTCTATCGACACCTGGCAGGCTTGCTCACGGCTTTGGATGAACTGCGTGGCATGAACGTGTCCTTCGCTTCCGTTCAGGAGCGGCTGGACTTTACCTCTCCGTGGGGTAAGTTGATGCTCACGGTGTTGGGTATCCTTGCTGAAATTTATTTGGACAATCTGCGTCAAGAAACGATAAAAGGCAAGCGGCAGCGAGCCAGGGAAGGGCTGTGGAATGGTTTCCCTCCCTTCGGTTACTGTCGCGGGTCGTGCGCGGAGTGCGTCGAACCGAACGGGAAGGGTTATTGCCCCGAATTTGGTTCTCCGAACAAGACGGATGGCAAACGGTTGATCCTGCATCCCATCGATTCCGAAGTGGTCAAGCTGGTGTATCAATGGTATCTGGAGGGTGACCAGTCCGACGCCAAGATCGCAGAGCGATTAAACGCATATGAACTGACGCTCTCCAACGGGTACTCGGTTAAGGTCCGTCAACGTGGTCATCCAGGGTATTCAGAGCCAGGCCCATTTACCCGCGACTACGTTCGAGATATGCTCAAACGTGTGTTCTACACCGGGAAGTTACCGTACAAGAGCACCAAAGAACTGGGCGGACGTCGCACCAAACGAAGCGATCTACGTCAGATGGAAATATTCGATGGCAAACATCCTGTGCTGATCAGTCAGGACGATTTCGAGAAAGTACAGGAACTACGTGCCGTAGCTGGTACCAATTGCAAAGCGAAAGGCAATGCTTCCGTTCTCCTCTTCCCTCTGACGGGTTTGATCTTCTGTGGTCATTGTGGAAGCTCATTCCGCGGGGTATCATCGAATGGGCGGCGGTACTACCGGGACTCGGCCAGAATTGAGCGAACACAGCCTTGCCAGCAAGAGACCGTGCGCGCTGATGACATGGAGTTGCAGCTTGTGACCATATTACGTGACCTGAGCTACAACTGGCAGCAGGCGCAGCAAATTTATAATCAGCAACAGAAAGAGGAGGAATCAATGGAGCGTTTCGAGCGGGCGAAGGAACTATACATCGCCGGCGAGATTACGCGCGAAATGTTCCAGCAAGAGAAAACCAGAAATGAAAAAACGATAAAAAGCTTGCAAATTACTCGTATCAGTGCTACAATGGCATTGGTTCAGGAGCTTCAAGCAGGTTTGGAAGGCTGGGACCATACCTTACCAACCGAAAGAAAAAAGCTGCTTCGGAAGGCGATCCGTGCAGCTTTTGTCCGAGGCGACGCGTTTGTGGCATTGCAACCAACCGAAGCGTTTTCACCTCTTGTCGAACTATTAAGTTGTAGCTGCGGGGAGGGCGGGATTCGAACCCGCGGTCGAGATTTATAGTCCCGACAACCGCTTAGCAGGCGGCCCCATTCGGCCACTCTGGCACCTCCCCGGTATTCGGTTTTCAAACCAGCGGAAGGAGAGGGATTCGAACCCACGGTGGGTTGCCCCACACCTGTTTTCAAGACAGGCGCCTTAAACCACTCGGCCATCCTTCCATTTTTTGCCTGGTGGTGGTACCCGGTATTGCTGTTCACACCGGATCTGAGTTTGCTTGGTTACCTTAATAGCCTACAGGCAGGGGCATTGACGTATAACTTCGTTCACTTTAAAGCACTGGGAATTAGCCTCTTTATAATCGGTGCCATCCTTACCTACCAACCACTGCAACTGGCAGGTTTGATTCTCTTTGGCCACACCAGCTTAGATCGCGTGCTGGGGTATGGTATGAAATATCCGGATGCCTTCAAACATACCCATTTAGGAACAATCGGTGAAGCATGAAAACGAACTGACCTGACTCATACCGGCTAATCAATCTTCCATGCGATTACATGGACAGCCATTCCTCCGGGTTGGAAACGAAAGACCTGATCCAAATTAGATGGTCAGGTCTTTTTATTTCATCCGTTCTTACCGGGTGGATTGACCGTCTGCATTTCGGAATGGGCTAGGATCTATACTTGGGTCGAAAATATCAGGCTCGTGGGAAAGAGATAGCCTTATCCAAAATTTCAAATGTGAGATTGATGGACTTGTAAGCTTGTTTAAACCTCTGCTAAGAACTTGAATGAAGTCAATCTGGTTGAAGGCGATAAGGATCTTCATTTTCACATCTCTTTGTTACTTGACCATCACAGAAATCTGATCGTTGTTTCATCGAATGTCCAAATTCAATAATTTCGAAATTTGTTTCAAAATAATCATTTGTTCTAATGCACGTTCCGCAAGCCAATCACTTATCACATTTACCGATGGTCTTATCGGAAGATGAATTTATGTGTAACTTTTCTGGAATTCAATAGCTTTTTATCCAAGAGATGTTGTCTATTGAAACTGCTTAAAGGCAACCAGTGCAGAGTGAAGTGGCACCGTTTGATAGGTAACAGTAAGTTCCCCCCTAGGATAACAACCTTTCGATTGCTATACTCTTATTAATACAACTGAATACTTATTTTTCTCAATCGTTGGCCGGACATAACCCACTGGGATCTGTCCGGCATTTTCTTTTTAAC
>ENA-UPTA01000716-UPTA01000716.1-activated-sludge-metagenome-genome-assembly--contig:-NODE-716-length-38369-cov-10.788876_pt1 | contig 38369 bp, 34 predicted proteins | sample MGYA00238184_ERZ773361 | MGnify/ENA primary metagenome ERZ773361 (study PRJEB29100, sample SAMN05720205) | activated sludge metagenome | isolation source: anaerobic digester from wastewater... | reverse complement strand
GCTCGTTCCTGAAGAACCCCGACCTCCGCCGCGAGTTCCTCTCGCTCCTCGCGGGACGGATGAAGTAGGGAGGCTCGAGATGCTCGTCCGGCTCCTCTACGCCAGCCGCGCCCTCGCCCCGATCGACGAGGCGCTCGTCGCCTCGATCCTCGAGAAGGCGCACGCGCACAACGCCGCCCACGGCATCACCGGAATCCTCTGCACGTCCGCCGAGGGGAACGTCTTCCTCCAGGTCCTCGAGGGGGGGCGCGCCGCGGTGAACGACCTCTACGGCCGGATCCTGCGCGACCCGCGCCACAGGGACGTCACGCTCCTCGACTACACGGAGATCTCCGAGCGGCGCTTCGCGACGTGGAGGATGGGGAACGTCCGGCTGAACCGCGTGAACCTCGGGACGGTCCTCCGGTACTCCGAGACCGCGGTCCTCGACCCGTTCGCGATGAGCGGCAAGGCGGCGATCGCGCTCCTCGAGGAGCTGATGTCGACCGCGGCGACCGTCAGCCGCGACGGGGCGTAGTCGCCGGTCAGGGGGGCGTCAGCCAGAGGTCGAACCGGGTCTCGCCCGTCTTCGCCTCGTCGATGTCGTACGTGCAGTCGTGGTTCTGCGAGGCGAGCGTGAAGCCGGTCCACCTGCTCCGCGCCGAGAACGCGGTGATGTAGGCGCGTGCCGCCGCGCCCGCTGTCGCGAAGTGAAACTGCGAGGGCTGCCAGTCCCCCGCCGGAGGAACGCCGGACCACGTGATCGACTCCCAGCTCTCCATCCGGCACCCCGATGGGCCACACGTCGTTCCGGGAGGCATCGTGGTGACCGAGTGCGAGGTGAACACGAGGGAGGTGAGGGTCTTCCGATCCCCGGAGAGGGTGGCCACGCCCGAGTACTCGCTCTGGTTGTCCGGGTAGAGGCTCCCGCTCCAGCCGACTTCGACCGTGTTGCCCGTCCACCTGAGGTCGTACGCGTCGAGCGCGCTCTTGAAGCTCATGGAGAGCTGCGTGTATCCGGGGCACTCCGTCCCCGTCACGCGGAAGTCCAGCTCGTTCCGCGCGCCCGCCGAGACGCTCAGGCTGATCGGGGCCGTGCCGGTGTAGGGGCGGGAGGCGCGCCCGTTGGCGACGAGGATCACGAGGCTCGTGCCGTCGTTAGCGAACGTTTCGGCGTTCTCGACCTCGAAGACGTCTCCGTCGAGGTGGTACCCCAGCCTCGTGAGCTGGCCCGACTTCAGGCGGTAGACGAGCGAGATGGCGTCCTTCTCCGTGTCCGTCAGGAGGAGGGAGACCTCCGTGCCGGCCGGCCACGTCTTGTCCGTGAACTGGATGCCGTAGAAGCGGGCCGAGAGGTCGGGCGCCGTCCAGTTGAACGTCGTTCCCGTGGTCGAGGCGGAGGCGAAGGCGTACCGGTTCCCCGCCGTGCGGACCCAGACGTCTGCGCCGGTCGGGAACGCGCCGTAGAGGTGCTTCTGGGCGTACTCGTCGACGAAGAGGCGCCACGTGCTCTCGGCGTTCGCTCCCGTCTGTAGGTCGTAGGCGTCCACGGGCAGGACGGACGAGTTTCCTTTCCGCCGGACGAGCTCGCCGACAGCGCCGTCCCCTTTTCGTTTCGCCAGGTCCCGCATCAGCTGGGCGGCTCCGTACCCGTGGTCCTGCACCGGCCCTGCAAGCGCCGGGTCGTCGCCTGGCGGCGGGAACTCGAGCCCCCTCGTCGTCATGAAGGCATGGTTCTCCCGCACGACCTGCGGCGGGGCGGAGGAGCCGTTGAAGTGGTTCTCGAACCAGACGGCCGTGGCCTCGTCGGCCCAGTACCACGCGCCGGGGCGAGTGGCCATGGTGATCCGGTTGCGCGGGTCGTAGAGGTACTGCACGAGGTGGAAGAGCTCGTGGGCCGCGGCGTCCTTCATGAGCGGGATGTCGGCCTGTGCGTTCAGGCGGTCCGCGTTCAGGTGGAGCCAGTAGGAGTTCACGCCCCATCGCGAGGGGACGCACTCGGCGAGGCGCGCGGTCGTCTCGGCCGGAAACGGCTCGATCGAGACGTAGACCGGCCAGGACGTCCGCCGGGACCATTCGAATCCGAGCGCGGCGATTTTCGTGTAGGCCGCCTCGAGCCCCTGGGCGATCTCCTCCGCGCTTCCGAGGACCAGGTCCGTGACGGGGTAGTTGACCCGGAAGTGGCCCTGCGCGCTCAGGAGCTCCGCGTATCCCGCGATCCCCCAGATCGTGAACTGCGGCCGGACGTCCGCGGCCAGCGCGGGCGCGGCGGCGCCGGAGAGGCCGCTGGCCGCCGGGGCCGTCGCCGGCGGGATCGTTGCCGAGACCCGGCTCGCGGCGCGGGTCGCCGCGAGGAGCATCGGCGGCGCGCCGAGCGACGCCCCGGTGGGGACGAAGACCTCGTTTGCCGCCGCCACGAAATCCTTTCCGGAGAGGCCGGGCGAGCGCGTCACGTCGAGGGTGAGCGTCACCGCCTTCGCGCGCACGTCCGGCAGCCCGTCGAGGCGGAAGACATCCGTCGTCCGGAAGCGGTCGTGCGCCGTCGCGGCCGCCGCGCTCTTGGAGATCGTCAGCGTCGTCGCCTGCGAGAACGTGCCGCTCGGGACGGTCACGGTGAGCCCGCCGCCGCTCACGGTGCCGCCCGCGGAACCGATCGTGCCGCTCCCCGCGGTCACCCACCCCGAGGTCACCCGCTGCGCCGGGACGAAGATCGGGTCGCCCGTCAGGTGGTTGTCGATGACCGTCGCGAACGCGAAGAAGCGGCCTCCCGGCGTCGAGGTTCTGACGACCGCGTACCCGTCCTCGAGCGACGCCGAGAAGGGCGCGAAGACGGCGTTGACCTGGGCGAACCCCCACGGCGGAAGGTGCGTCGCCGCGTCCTGGACGGTCCCGAGGAACGTTCCGTCCGCCGTGTAGAGGTCCACCTTCAGGTCGATCGGGCTCCCCGTCGTGTTGACGAACCCGATGTTCGTCCGGAAGCCGGTGAGCGCCGAGGAGTCGCGGTGCGAGAGCTGGATGAGCCGCCCCTCCTCGCCGTAGCCGATCGCCTCCGCCTCGGGAAGGCCCGGCACGAACTGCCCGAAGGAGGCGTCCACCGGAAGGTTCACGGTGTTGGGCCCGATCAGGTTGTAGGTCCTGCTGTTGACGAGGATCGGGCCCGGCGAGGACGAGAGCCGGAGCGCGGCGGCTCCGGTGAATCCGAAGAGGCTCGCGAGGGCGTCCGCGTAGCGGACGGACTGCTGCGGCCCGAGGGAGTAGCTCTTCGTCGTGGGGGACCCGCCGTTGTCCGCGTTCTGCCGCAGGAGCGCCACGTCGAACGTGACGGCCGTCGCCCCCGGGTTGTGGACCTCGAGATCGGTCCTCCAGCTCGCGCCGTTCACGCCGGAGGCGTGGGCGGCCGCCGGGACGTAGATCGGGCCCGTCGAAGGCTCGAGCGCTGCCGAACCGGGCGGCTCCGGCGGGGCGCTCCGGGCGAGGGGAACGGCCGCTCCGCCGGAGAGGGCGTCGACGCTCGCATCCCGCGCCGGGGAGCCGACGAACAGGGGCGCGCCGCCCCAGTTCACCGTCGTCGTGCAGGAGTTGTCGGCCTCGTTCGACTCGGCGATCGTGTCGTCGGGGTCGATGGTGATCGTCGCGTCGTGGATCCCGGGCACGATCGTCCCCGTGTACTCCCACGTGAGGATCACGCCGAGCCCGAACTCGAGGCCAGTGGCGTTGTCCCAGATTGAGGTCCCTGCCGGCACGCCGTCGATGGACAGGCGGAAGCGGATCGGCCCGGAAGCCGTGGCGCTGCCGATGTTCGCGAGGAACATCTGGATGTAGGAGGTCCCCGTCGTCGAGGGCGAGGGGGTGCAGCAGCCGGAGCTCGTGCAGCAGCCGGACGCGGAGTGGACGACGAAGCAGGCGGGCCACGCCGTCGGTACGTAGAAGACGAGGTTCGGCCTCGCGCCGGGAGTCGGCCCGGGCGTCGGCGTTCGGGTCGGAGTGGGCGTCGGTGTACGGGTGGGGGTGCGCGTCGGGGTCGCGGTCGGCCCCGGCGTCGGCGCCGCGACCGGCGCGGTCCGCTCCGCCGGGATGAAGACCGGGTCGCCCGAGTTGTGGTTGTCGATGAGCGTCGCGAACGCCAGCAGCTTCGCCCCGGGGGTCGTCGTTTTCACGAGCGCCCAGCCGTCCGCCGCGGTGCCGAACGCGGAGAAGACCTGATCCAGCTGGCGGAAGCCGTACGCCGGCAGGGAGGTGTCGGCGCCGTCCTTCTTGCCGAGCCAGGTCCCGTCGGCCCGATAGAGGTCGACGCGGACGGCGATCGGGCTCGCCGTCGCGTTCACGAGGCCGAGGTTCGTCCGAAAGCCCGCGAGGCTCGCCGCGGGCTGCTGGGTCAGGTGGACGAGCCGCCCCTCCTGCCCGTAGCCGATCGCCGCGGTCTCCTCCCATCCGGGAACGTACTGGCCGAAGGACGCCCCCTTCGGGAGCTTCCAGGGGTTCTCTCCGATCAGGTTGTACGTCCGGCTCGTCACGAGGATCGACCCCGAGGTCACCGCGATCCGGAGCGCCGCCGCCCCCTCCGTCGCGAACTCGGAGACGAGGACGTCGACGAAGCGGCGCGACCGCTGCGCGCCGAGCGTGTACGGCCGCGAGGCCGGGGTGGAGTTGTCGGCGTCGCGCCGAAGGAGCTGGATCGTGAACGAGGCCGTCGCTCCGCCCGGGTTGTGGACCTCGAGGTCGGTCCTCCAGCTCGCGCCGTTCGCCCCGCTCGCGTGGGCCGCCGCGGGGATGTAGACGACGGTACCGCTTGCCACGACCGCACGGGTCGCGGGCCCCGGTCCGGGATGGCCGTGGGAGAGCGTCGCCGTGATGCCGACGGCGACGCAGGCGAGGAGGAGGAGCCGGAGACCACGACGAGGCCGCGCGCGACCGCTCATGACACCCTCCGCGCCGGAGTCGCGCCCGGGCCTGCACGGTGCGCGGCCCCGATCCGGACGATTCTACGGCGCGTCGGGGAGCGGCGGGCCCGCTCGGACGAGCGCTGTCTGCTCGCGCGTGTCGGGTGAGGACGCCCGACGAGCCGGGAGAGCGGAGCCCTCCCTCAGGCGCGACGCGGACGCGGGACGAAGCCCGAGGTCCGGCGCATGTACTCGGCGTACTCCGGCTTCTTCGCCGCCATGTGGGCGTCGAGCATCGCGACGCCGGAGACCTTCACGAGGAGGAAGGTCATGAGCGCCGGGGCGAAGACCGTCGCCCACCCCCACGCCGCGTCGAGCGCGAAGAGCCAGAAACCCCACCAGAGGAGCGCGTCGCCGAAGTAGTTCGGGTGGCGGCTGAATCGCCAGAGGCCGGTGTCGAGCACCGGGCCGGGGGCGCTAGGGACGCCCTTCGCGCGGGCCCTTCGGTAGCGGGCGAGCTGCGCGTCGGCAACGGCTTCGATCCCGAAGCCGGCGAGGAAGAGGGCGAGGCCGAGGAGGTCGGTGACCGAGATCGGGTCGGGCGCGGGGGCGGCCCCCGCGACCTGGAGCGGCGCCGAGACGACGACGACGAGCGCCCCCTGGAGAAGGAAGACCTGGAAGAAGCTGAACCACCCGTACCGCTCCGGCCCGTACTTCGCGCGGAACGCGGCGTAGCGGGGGTCCTCGGGCTTCCCGAGGCTCCGGAGGAAGAGGTGGAGGAAGAGGCGGAGCGACCAGGCCGCGACCGCCGCGAGGAGGAGCGCCTTGCCGGGCGTGAGGCCGGTGCGAAGGGCGGTGTGCGCGGCGACGAGGAGGAACGCGATCGACCACCACGGGTCGACGAGGCTCGCGTCGCGGAGCCGGACGCTCGCGACCCAGAGGACCGTCATGAGCGCGAGGACGAGCGCGGCGTTGCCGACGACGAGCTCGAGGCTCATCGCCGCCCCCGCAGGGCGTCGTGCGCGGCGCGGCCGGCGAGGGCGGCGAGCGCCGTGAGGGAGACGCCCCAGGCGAGGTCGATCGGGACGAGGAGCGCCGGCCAGCCGCGGATCACCGCCCAGCTCGTCAGCTCGAACGTCGCGTAGGCGACGAACCCCAGGCCGGCGCCGCGCCGGGCGGCGTCTCCCTTCGAACGGGCGCCGAGGACGGCCCAGCCGGCGGTGACGGCGACGTAGAAGGCGTAGAAGAGAGCCGCGGCCGGAAGGTACGCGTCGGGCCGGAGGAGGTCCCCGAGCGCCCGCTCGTAGAGGCCGCGGGCGACGACGCCGAGCCAGAGGAGGTCGAGGGCGAGGAACGTCGCCGCCGTCGCGAGGAGCGCGGCGGCGGCCGGGCGGACGGGGTGGTCGGGCGTCGTCGTCATCGCACCGCTCTACGCCGGACGGCCCCGGGCGGACGTGGCCGGCGCGCGGGAAGCCGGTCGCGGGCCGCATACTCGGCGCGGTGGACGAAGCAGGCGCGCACTCGCTCGCGAGCGGGAGGCCGCGGCCCGGGCGGGTCCGGAGGCTCCGCCCGCTCGCGCCCCTCCTCGCGCTCCTGCTGGCGGCGGCCGCGGAAGGGGCTGCGCCCCGGCCCGCCGTCGTCCGGGAGTCGTGGCGGAAGGTCGAAGCGGGGCCGGTCACGGTCGTCGGGACCGCCTCCGATCCGCGGCTCGTCGAGACGGCGGCGACGCTCGCGGCGCTCACCGCCCTCCTTCCCGAGATCGTCCCCGGGGCGTTCGGTGCACCGCCGCCGCTCGTCGTCGCCCTCGCGCACGAGCCGGAGCACCTCTCGCGAATCTCGCTTCCCTCCCGCGCGGGGGGCCGGATCGTCCTCGCGGCCGCAGGCGGCGAGGAGGCGCGCGAAGCGCTCGTTCGCGCCGCGGTCGTCGCGCTCGCGCGACGCTCGCGCCCCGCGCTCCCGGAGTGGGCCGCGACGGGGCTCGCCGAGTACCTTTCGACCGCCTCCGTCTCGGGCGCTCGCGCCACGCTCGGCCGTCTCGTCCCGCGGCACGTCTCGCTCCTCCGCGCCGCCGGGCCGCCGGCCGGCCGGCCGGCGCTCTTCGTCGCCCCGTCGCTCTCGGGCGACGGACCGGCAGCCGCCCTCCTCCGCGCCGAGGCGTGGGCCGTCGTCCACGACCTTCTCCACGCCTCGCCGGACGGCGGCGAGCGCCTCGCTCGCCATGCGGCGCTCCTGGGGGAGGGGCGCGACGCCGGGACGGCGTTCGCGGAGGCGTTCGGTGATACGGAGCGAAGCCTCCTCCTCCGTGCGCGTGCCCACGCCGTCGCCGGCCGCTCTCTCGCTCGGTTCCTTCCGGTCGCTTCGGCGCCGCCGGGGCGCGTCCTGCCCCTGACGCGCACGGGCGCCGCGGGGCTCCTCGGGGGCGCCGTCGCGAAGGGGCGCCCCGCGGAGGAGCCGGCCGCAAACCTTCAGGAGCCGCCCGCTCCGTCCTCCTCCGCCGCGCGGCGCCCGTCGTCCCCGTCCCTCTCCCGCGACGTGCCGGCCGAGGTCGACCTCGTGAACCGGCTCATCGACGCGGGGCGCGAGGAGGAGGCGCTCGCGCGTCTCGAGGCGCTCCACGCCTCCCTCGGGCGCGACCCGGAGATGCAGCGCGCGCTCGGCTGGGACGTCGCGGAGGTGCGGCGCGTCGTCGTCCACAACCGGCTCGTCCGTCGCTACAACGACGCGATCGCGCTCCTGAACGCCGGGCGCCTCGCCGAGGCGCTCCCGATCTTCCGCGAGGTCGCGGAAAAGGCCGAGGACCCCGGCCTCCGCCGCCTCGCGTGGGAGAGGGCGACCGCGCCGGACGGCGGGAGGCGCTGAGCGTCGAGGAGACGGCGTTCCTCGGGACCCCTCGATTCGCGTCCGCGAGACGCGCCATACTTCAGCCGCCGGGGCCCCGGCGGGAGGTGCGGTGATGACGGAGCGCGACGGGATGACGACGGGCGGCGTGGAGCGCCGCGACCTCCTGAAGCTCGGGGCGGCCGCCGCCGCGGGGCTCGTCGCGGGGCGCCTCTCGGCCGAGCCCGCCGTCGACGCGGCGACGAAGCCCGCCGCGACGGGAGCTTCGGGCCATCCCTGGAACCCGCGCACCGCCGACGCGATGCCGACCCGCAACCTCGGGAAGACCGGCTTTCGCGTCGGCATCTTCAGCCTCGGCGGGCAGGCCGCGATCGAGAAGGCGGAGAACGACGCCGTGGCGGTGCCGCTCATCGAGCGGGCGCTCGATCTCGGCGTGAACTACGTCGACACCTCCGCCCGCTACGGCGGCGAGGCGCGCTGGAGCGAGCGCTACTTCGGGCAGGTGCTCCCGAAGAGGCGGAGCGAGGTCTTCGTGGCCACGAAGACCCACGACCGCGGGCGTGACGGCTCGCTGAAGCTCCTCGAGACGTCGCTGAAGCTCCTTCGGACGGACCACGTCGACCTCTGGCAGCTCCACGCGATGTCGACGATGGAGGACGTCGAGAAGGTGACGGCGAAGGGGGGCGCCCTCGAGGCGTTCCGCGAGGCGCGCGAGCAGAAGCTCGTCCGCTTCCTCGGCCTCTCCGGCCACACCGACCCGGCCGTCCTCGCCGAGGCGATCCGCCGCTTCCCGTTCGACACCGTCCTCCTCGCGGTCAACGCCGCCGACCCGCATCACCTCCCGTTCGCGAGCGAGCTCCTCCCGCTCGCCGTGGAGAAGGAGATGGGGATCGTCGGGATGAAGGTCCCGGCGCGGGGGCGCCTCCTCGCCGGGTACGTCCCGCCGCCGCTCGAGGAGCAGCGCGGGCGCGCGAAGGCGACGCGGACGGGGACCCTCACGATGGCCGAGGCGATGCGCTACGTCCTGACTCTCCCCGTCTCGACCGTCATCGTCGGCTGCGACTCGATTCCCCAGCTCGAGGAGAACGTCGCGATCGCGAAGGCCTTCACGCCGCTCTCGGGGGCGCAGCTCGCCGCCCTCGAGGCGAAGGCGGCCCCCGTCGCGCAGCAGTCGCTCTGGTTCCGGAGGGCGTAAGCCGGACAGGGCCCGGTTGGAAAGCGAAGCGGCCGGCTCGCGCCGGCCGCTTCGTCGCGCCAGGGTGGGCGCGGGCTACCGGAAGTAGCCGTTCACGTCGATGATGAGGTGGACCTCGCCGTCGGCGTCGTTCCGGACGGTGACCTCTCCCGAGCCGGAGACGAGGATCAGCGCGTTGTTCGCGCGGGTCCTCCCGGCCGGGAAGGAGATGATCGTCGCCTCGGTCGGGGCCGAGCCCGGCTCGAAGACGCGGAGCGCGCCGGCCGCCGTCGCTCCGGTGACCGTGACGTTCGCCGAGACGACCAGCGCATCGGCCGGGACGCCGCAGCCGGGGACGAGCGCGAACGTCCGCTCCGCTGGCGAGGCCTGGAGGGCCGGACCCGCAAGGGGCCCGTCGGGCTCCCAGCGCGTGTCGACGATCCGGCAGGGCGTGACCGTGTGGAACCGGAGCGCTGTGGGCGCGCCGAGATAGGTGAAGCCGTTCGTCGACGTCGCGTCTCCGTAGGGGGTCGTGACGGTGACGTCGACCGCGCCGGCAGCGTGAGCCGGGGTCGTGGCGCGGATCTGCGTCGCGGAGTCGACGGTGAACGAGGTGGCGGCGCTGCCGCCAAAGCTCACGGCGGTGGCGCCCGTCAGGTTCGTCCCCGTGATCGTGACGGAGCTCCCGCCAGCCGCCGGGCCTTCGGCCGGCGCGACCGTCGCGATCGCCGGGACGACGGAGACGTACGTGAACCCGTTCGTCCGCGTCGCGGTCCCCCCGGGCGTCGTGACGGCGACGTTGACCTCTCCCGCGACGTGGGCGGGCGTCGTCGCGGTGACCTGGGCCGCCGAGTCGACGGTGAACGACGCGGCGGGCGTGCCGCCGAAGGTGACGGCGCTGGCGCCGCTGAGGTTCGTTCCCGTGATCGTCACGACCGTTCCGCCCAGCGTCGATCCGGAAGCGGGCGCGACCGCGGCGATCGTCGGCTTCGGGACGACGAACGTGAACCCGGCCGACTTCGTCGCGGTGCCGCCGGGTGTCGTGACGGCGACGTCGACCGCTCCCGCGGCGTGCGCCGGAGTCGTCACGCGGACCTGGGCCGCGGAGATCACCGTCAGCGAGGTCGCCGCCGCTCCGCCGAACGTCGCGGCCGAAGCGCCGGTGAGGTTTGCCCCGGTGATGGTGACGGTCGTCCCGCCCAGGGTCGACCCCGAGCTCGGTGCAACCGACGCGATCGTCGGCGCCGGGGCGACGAACGTGAACCCGCCCGTCGACGTCGCGGAGCCGCCGGAGGTCGTGACGACGACGTCCACCGCTCCGGCCGCGTGCGCGGGCGTCGTCGCCGTCACCTGCGTCGCCGAGCTCACCGTGAACGAGGTGGCGGCCGTGCCGCCGAACGTGACGGCGCTCGTGCTGCCGAGGTTCGTCCCGGTGATCGTCACGGTCGTCCCGCCGGCCGTGGGGCCCGAGGACGGGAGGACCGTCGACACCGTCGGGGGAGGGGGCGGGGTCCCGATCGTGAAGGGCGGCCGCGAGATCGCGAAGAAGACGTTCCCGACGCAGGCGACGCGGACTCGCGCCGTCGCTCCGGTCGTCGGCGTGTCCGGGACGGTGACCGTCTCCGAGCCGTCGTTCGGGGTCGAGGCGAGGAGGGTCGCCGGGAAGGTCTGACCGCCGTCCGTGGAGAGGGCGATCGACACGTTCGCGCAGGAGATCGGCGAAGCCGTCGTCCCCGCGACGTTCCAGCTGACGGTCTGCGTGGAGCCGCCGGCCCAGATCACGGCCGACGCGGGAGCGGTGACGGCGAAGGGCCCGGCCGCGCTGACCGTGGTGACCGTCGTCGCGTCGGAGGCGACGCCGCCCCCGCCGCCGCGGTTGTCGCGGGCGGTCAGGCGGAAGTTCATCGTCCGGCTCGTCGTCGGCATCGTCTCGCCGTAGGTAATCGTCCCGGAGAGGACGTCGGCGAGCTTCGGGAAGATCCGGGTCGGCGAGACCGTCGGGTTGAACGAGCGGAAGATGGGGCGGTTGCCGGCGTCGACGAGCGGCGGTGCCGGCTCCACGGTGCCGCGGTCGAGCTGCTCCCAGCCGTACGTCAGGGCATCACCCTCGGGATCCGTCGCCGAGCCGGTGAGGGCGAAGGGTGTCCGGGAGGGGATCGTGTACGCGGCGCCGGCGTCGGCCGCCGGGGCGGAGTTCGAGGTCGCCGAGCTCACGGCGCAGGAGGCGCCGCCTCCCGAAACGTAGCTGGTGATCTCGTCGAAGCTCTTGGCGTGGAAGTACGGGTCGCTGTGCGGTTGAAGGTCATTCAACCCGCAGATTCCCGCGTACGCCATGATCGTCGACCCGCTCCCCGGCTCGTACGCGGTCGGCCCGTTCCGGTTGCCTCCGGTGCAGGAGCCGAGGCTCCCGTTGAACGTGTGGTTTCCACCGAACTGGTGCCCCATCTCGTGGGCCACGTAGTCGACCCAGAAGGCGTCTCCGGTCGGGTTCGACTGGCCCGTCACGCCGCCGCCCTTCCAGCCGGATTCGCAGATGACCCCGAGGTACGCGACCCCGCCGCCGCCGGTCGAGAAGACGTGCCCGAAGTCGTAGTTCGCGCTCCCGATGACGGAGTCGAGGTTCGACTGGTTCTGCCCGAGCATCGTGCCGCCGTTGCTGTTCGTATAGGGGTCGGTCGCGCCGTCGAGATAGATGAGGAGGTCGTTGTTCGCGATGAGCGTCATTCTCACGGCGACTTCGCGCTCGTAGATCCCCGTCACCCGGTTCACCGCGACGACGAGCTCCGCGGCGACGCACGCCGTCGTCGGCTTGGATCCGCAGACCGCGACGGAGTACTCCCCGGTCGTCGCGAGCGCGAGCCGATAGGTCCGGAGCGTCGGGCCGACGGAGGCGAGCGGGAAGGGCGTCGGTCCGAGGTCCGTCGTCGCCTCGTGGGTGCCGGGTCCCTCGCCGTCGTCGGGTGTGCCGGGAGCCTGGCACTCGAACGGGCTCCCCTCGCCGCGCAACGCGTCGCGCCGGTGGTACGAGCCGACGACGTCGACGACGCCCTTCGTCCAGGGGTCGACGTACCAGGCGCCGGCGGCCGAGAGGACCATCGCCGAGAAGCCACGCGGCGAGACCTCGAACCGGACGGAGGCGGTCGGGTCGTCGACGCCGACGCCGCGATACGTCCGGATCTCAGGGAACTTCGTGGCGAGCTCGGGCGCCATGACGGGCGACTCGATGACCCGGAACTGCTCCAGGCCCCCATCCGGATGCGGCAGCTCGAGAAGAGTCGAAGGTGTCCCGACCTCGCTCGGAGCCTCGGAGGCCACGGTTCTCATGACGACCGCAAACAGCCGGGCGTCGAAGGCGAAGGGGCGGACGGCGGTGCTTCGAATCGTCGTCTGTGGAAGCCCGGCCGCTTCCGCGGGCGAATCGATGGGCCGGAACGGGCCTTCGGCGACGGCGGCAGGGGTGAGCCCGAGGCCGAGGAGAGCGAGGGCGGCGAGCGGAGCGAGGCGCATCGGCGAACTCTAGTCCGTCGCGGCCCCGACAGGAAGCTCCGAACGCCCTTGCGGACCGTCTCGGTCCGGGATGGCGAGGGAGGCGCGGGGTGCGCCTTCGTCGCTCCGCCGGGCGGTTCCCGCGGACCGCGTGCGCCGACCTCCGGCACCGCCTGCGGCCCTCTCTCACGGCCTGGCCGGCATCTCGTTTGCGCGTCCGCGCGAGACCCGATGGGAGGACGTGATTTGTCGCGACCCGTCCCGTGTCCCCTTCTGCCGGGCGCGCGTCCCTGGGCGGCCGGAGCGAGACCGTTCATCGGGACGCTGCCCACAGACCAGGTCGAGAATGGACCGAGGTGCTCATGACGGACCCGTACGGACAGCTCGCTCCGCTCTACGACCGGATGGCCGCCGATCCGGCCATCCGGGGCCTCTACCGGGAGCTCCGGCGAGCCCTGACGGACGCGGCGGCCGCGCGCGGCCTCCGCCCCGGCGTGATCGTCGACCTCGCCTGCGGCACGGGCAACACGGCCATTCCGTGGGCCCGCGCGCGCGCGCGCACCGTGATCGGCGTTGACGTGTCGGAGGCTATGCTCCGCGTCGCGCGGAAGAAGTCCCGGCGCGTCCGGTGGGTGAGGCAGGACCTGACCTCCCTTTCGCTGGACGTTTCCGCGGACGTCGCGACGTGCCACTTCGACGCGCTGAACCACGTCCTCGACGCGAAGGATCTCCAGCGGGTCTTCTCGAACACCGCGCGCCTGCTCCGACCGGGAGGCCTGTTCCTGTTCGACCTCAACACGCGCTTCTTCCTCGAGTGGCTGAGCACGAGCGAGAAGCTCTGCCGGGCCGGGCCGCACGTCTTCACCGCCTTCAACGCATTCGACCGGAAGACGGGCGTCGCGACGTTCCGCCAGCTCTGGTTCGTGAGGCAGGCGAAACTGTACCGTCGGGTCCTGGTGGCGGTGAAAGAGCGCTCGTACGAGGACTCCGAGATCCGGCAGCTCCTGCGCGCGGCGGGGCTGCGGCTCGAGGAGGTCCGCGTGATGCGTCGCCTGAAGGGGCGACCGATCCGGAAGCTCTACGTCGCGGTCCGGATCGCTCCCGGGTGACCGCTCCGATTCCACACCGCGCGACGCGGGAGCTCGCGCCCCGACGAAAGGGAGGCCATGACGACCCACCAGGAGACCGCCGTCGACAGGTTCGCGAACGGCTACAACTGCGCCCAGGCCGTGCTCGTCGCGTTTGCGCCCGACCTCGGGATCGACGCCGACCACGCTCTCCGGCTCGCCTGCGGGTTCGGCGGAGGCATCGCCCGGCAACAGGAGATCTGCGGCGCCTTGAGCGGCGGCGTGATCGCCCTCGGACTGAAGCACGGGCGCGGCGAGAACCAGGACAAGGCCCGGACGGCCGACACCTACGTGAAGGTGAGGGAGCTCGTGGCCGCCTTCGAGGACGCGCACGGCACGCACGTCTGCCGCGAGCTGCTCGACGGCTGCGACCTCTCGACGCCCGAGGGCCAGGAGCGGTTCCACGCCTCCGGCCTCCCTGTCCGCGTCTGCCAGCCGTGCGTGCGGACGGTCGTCTCCGCGCTCGAGCGCCTTCTCTGAGGGCGCCCTCGTGCGGCGTCTACCGGAGGGGCCGGCGTCCGTGACCCGCTCCGAGCGCCGGAGCGGGAAAGCGCCCGGGGCCCTCGCTTCGTTCGCGCCTGACCCGCCGTGTCAGGCGCCCCCGGACTCATGAGCCTCCTCCTCCTGCTCCTCCTCGGCGCGACGCCCACCGCGCCGCCGTCGACCGGAGAGCGGCTGGTGGCGGCCGCCCGCGCGCAGGTCGGCGTCACGACCTCGTACGACGGCGCGTATCGGAGGCTCGCGTATCCCGCGGGCGACGTCCCCGCGCAGACGGGCGTCTGCACGGACGTCGTCGTGCGCGCCTACCGTCACCTCGGAATCGACCTCCAGGTACTCGTCCACCAGGACATGAAGGCGGCCTGGTCCGCCTATCCGAAGCTCTGGCGCCTCTCCCGTCCCGATCCGAGCATCGACCATCGGCGCGTCCCGAACCTCGTCACCTTCTTCCGCCGCCACGGCGCCACGCTGCCGGTCTCCCGACGCGCCGCGGGCTTCTCCCCGGGCGACATCGTCGTCTGGCGCCTCGCGAGCGGCGTGCCGCACATCGGCTTCGTCTCGGACCGTCGCACGCCGCAAGGCACACCCCTCGTCCTCCACAACATCGGCTCCGGGGCTCGCGAGGAGGACGTCCTCTTCTCGTACGTCATCACCGGTCACTTTCGCTACCCGCCGAGCGCCTGACGCGGACGAAGCCCCACGCCCCGATTCGAGGCGTCACGATGACGATGGGCTGCGTCTTCGCCACGAACGCCACGAACGTCTGCCCGCTGTACGTGCAGATGGCCGAACGGAAGCCCCGCTCGAAGGAGAAGGTGGACCGGGTCATCCGCGGGCTGACGGAGTCCGGCCAGGAGGGGTTGCGGCGGCAGGTCCTCCGGGCTGCGACCTCGAGGCGTTCTTCGCGGAGGCGCCGGCCCTCCCACCCGAACAGCGCTCGTCACGGTGTCGTCTGCGGTGTCCGCGTGGAGGAGATCGCCGACCCGCGGATGAGGAAGACCCGCCGCCTCGAAAGCCGGATCGACGAGCTCGAGAAGGTTCGGTCGATGCAGAAGGCCCTCCCCTCGACGGGTCCCTCGCGGGACCCTCGGGCGGAGCGGGGCCGGCCGGATGGACGCGGCATTTGCGCCGCGCGAGAATCCGCCGATGCTCCTCCCCGGGGCCCCGGCGGCCCTCGTCCTCGCCCTCGTCGCCGGCCTCGGGCTCGCCCTCGGCTCAGTGAAGGTGCGGGGTGTCGGCCTCACGACGGCGGGCGTCCTCTTCGTCGGCCTCCTCCTCGGCCACTTCGGCGTCGCCCTCGAGCCGGAAGTCCTGGAGTTCGCGCGGGACTTCGGCCTCATCCTCTTCGTCACGTCGATTGGCCTGCAGGTCGGGCCCGGCTTCGTCTCCTCGCTCCGGCGGAGCGGGATGACGCTGAACCTGCTCGCGACGGCGGTCGTCCTCCTCGGCGTCGGTCTGGCCGCCGCGGCGCACCTCCTCCTCGACGTCGAGCTGCCGGCCGTCGTCGGCATCCTCTCGGGCGCGACGACGAACACCCCGAGCCTCGCCGCGGCCCAGCAGGCTCTGAGGGAGGTCGCGACCGACCCGGCCTCGCTCGCCCGCGGCGCGACGATCCCGCCGCTCGGCTACGCGGTCGCCTACCCGTTCGGCGTCCTCGGGATCATCCTCGCGATCCTCGCGCTGAAGGTCGCGTTCCGCGTCTCGATGCCGCTCGAGGAGAGGCTCCTCGAGCGCTCCCGCCGGAGCGAGGCGCCGCCGCTCCACCGCGCGAACCTCGAGGTGACGAACGCGAACCTGGACGGCCTGCTTCTCGAGAAGCTCCCGCTCGTCGACCGCGCCGGCCTCGTCATCTCGCGCGTCTACCACGGCGGCGAGCTCCTCGTCCCGACGCACGAGACGCGCCTCGCCGTCGGCGACGTCCTCCTCGCGGTCGGGGCGAAGAAGGACCTCGACGACCTGAGGCTCCTCGTCGGCAAGGAGAGCGACCTCGACCTGCGGAGCCTGCCGACCCCGATCACGAGCAAGCGGCTCATCGTCACGCGGAAGGAGGTCGTCGGGAAGACGCTCGGCGAGCTGAACTTCGCGGCCCGCTTCGGCGTGCGGATCACCCGCGTCTCGCGCTCCGAGCTGGAGATGGCTGCCTTCCCCGGCTTCGAGCTCCGGACGGGCGACGCGATCCTCGCCGTCGGCGGCCCGGAGGAGATCCGGAAGGTGGCCGCCGAGCTCGGTGACTCGCCGCGCGACCTGAACTACCCGCACCTCGTCCCCGTCTTCCTGACGATCGCCCTCGGCGTCGCCGTCGGCCTCTTCCCGATCCACCTGCAGGGGATGCCGGCGCCGGTGAAGCTGGGCCTCGCGGGCGGGCCGCTCCTCGTCGCGATCCTCCTCTCGCGGCTCGGGCGGGTCGGGCCGCTCGTCTTCTGGCTCCCGATCAGCGCGAACTTCATGCTCCGCGAGATCGGCATCGCGCTCTTCCTCGCGGCCGTCGGCCTCCGCTCCGGCGCGGGCTTCGTCGACACGCTCGTGAAGGGGCCGGGGCTGACCTGGATGGCGATCGGGGCGGGGATCACGATCGTCCCGATGCTCGTCGTCGGCGCGGTCGGGAGGCTCGTCTTCCGCGTCAACTTCCTGACGCTGACGGGCGTGATGGCCGGCAGCATGACCGACCCGCCAGCCCTCGCCTTCGCGAACGGCCTCGCCGGCTCCGACGCGCCGACGCTCGGCTACGTCGCCGTCTACCCGCTCACGATGATCCTCCGGATCGTCTCGGCGGAGGTCCTCGTCCTCCTTCTCGCGGGCTGAAGCGCAGACGGTCCCGCCGGTGGACCGCTCCGGGGCGGAGGGACGTCTCGACGAGGCGCACCGGCGCTCGCCGGAACCTCGTCGGGTCGGGTGCGTATGAACCGGGATCAGGAGGTCGGGAGCATGAGGATTGCCGCTCGGCTCGCGCTCGTTGCCTTCGCACCGCTCGTCGTCGCTCTTCCCGCGGGCGCGCAGCCCCGCTCGCGGCACGACGTGACGACCTACGGCGTCGTCTGGAAGGTCCCCGGGATGCAGGACGCTCTCCTGCGGCCTGGCCTCCGTTTCGGCGACGGGGAGAGGACGATGGACGTCACGCTCCCCCCGGGGGCGAAGGGGAAGCCGGTGCCGGCCGTGGTCTTCGCGAACGGGACCGGGCTGCCGTTCCCGACCTGGGAGATCTGCCGCGACAGGGCCTGCTCGGCGAACGCCGCTCTCACCCTGCCGTGGCTGACGGGGAAGCCGCGGCCCTCGCTGCGCTGACGCGCGACTTCGGGAACGAGCCCGAGGAGGCGGCCGCGCTCTACCGGAGGATCATCGAGGCCGACCCGAAGACCGAGGGGGCCCACCGCGCCCGCGCCGCGATCGTGGAGCGCGCCCGGCCGTAGCGCCGCGACGGGAGGAGCCTTCGGCCGGGGCGCGGAATAGACTCCCGCGCCGTTCGTCCTGATGCCCGAGAACGCCTTCGCCGGGTGGCGGTGGCGGGAAGGGCGGACGGACCCGGCCGATGAGCGACATGGAGGCGGCCCGCACGGGCACACGGTGTTCCGAGGAGGACGTCGAAGCGCTCCTCGAGCATCGCGCGACCGTCTTCCTCGTTTGCCTCGGCTTCGTGAGGAACCGCCACGACGCCGAGGAGCTGGCCCAGGAAACCTACCTCCGGGCGTGGCGGAGCCGAGGCCGGCTCCGGGAGGAAGGATCGGTCAAGGCGTGGCTCTGCCGGATCGCGCGGAACGCCTGCCTCGACCACGTGCGGCGGACGCGGAAGGGGCTCTTCCGGCCGCTCCTCGCGACGACGGACCCGCCGGACGAGACGGACCTGGATGCCGAGCTCGAGGACAAGGGCCGGAGGATCGCGCTCCGCAAGGCGATCCTCGACCTTTCCCGGCCGCTTCGCGACGTCCTCGTCATGCGCGAGTACGGAGAGCTCTCCTACGAGCAGATCGCCGGAGCGCTCGGCGTCGCGCCGGGCACGGTGATGTCGCGGCTTCATCGGGCTCGCGCCCGGGTCGCGGAGGCGGTACGGAAGCACGGAGGGAGGCCATGAACGGGCCGAGCAAGGACGAAGGGTTCGAGGAGCCGGGAGCGCTCGTCGACGCGGAGAAGAAGGCTGCCCTCGCGGCGTTCGACGGCGAGGCGTTCGCGAGGCGGGTGCGCCGGGCCGTCGCGGCCGAGCCGGCGCGGACCGAGCGGGTGTGGCTCCGGCCGGTCCTCGCCGGGGCCCTCGCGACGCTCCTCCTTGCCGCCTCGCTGGCGGCGTGGCGGCACGTCCGGAACGCTCCGGAGCCCGATCCGGCGATCGTCGCCGCGGCGCTCCGGGGCTGCACGTTCTTCGCGGCGTCGGAGGAGGCGAGCCCGTCGCGGCCGCGGATTCCCGAGGCCGACGGCGCGCGCGCGGCGGACCTCGTGTGGGTGGTGCAGGCGGTCGTCCACGGTGCCCGGCGCTCGGGTGCGTCGGGCCGGGGCGGCCCGGACGACCTCGCGGGGACGGTCCTGGCGGCGTTCGCCGGGGGAAGGCCGGGCGGCCCGGTCGAGTGGAAGGCGGTGCCGTCCGAGGACCTGGCCCGGCGCCTCGGAGAGCTGTCGCGCGGGGGAGGCCTCGCGCGGGCGATCGCCGGAGCGAGCTGACGGAAGACGGGGGTCCGCCCCCGAGGAGGCAGAAGATGAAGAGAGCCCTGATCGGAGCCGTCCTTCTCCTGGTCCTGTCCGCGCCCGGCACGGCGTCGGCCGGAGACCCGGCGGGCTACGCGCTCCTCGACAGGTTCGTCGTGCAGTTCGAGGAGATGGCGCGCCAGGGGAGCGGCGGCGAGAAGCTCGAGGCCGCCCTCGGCGAGATGATGGCGATGGCGCGGAAGGCGCAGGGCGAATCGCGCGTCGACGCGCCCTTCTTCGACCGCTACACGCGCCTCCTCCGCGTCCTGAAGCTCGTGACGATGAAGGACCCGGAGGGGATCCTCCGCCCCGTCGCGGAGCGGGAGATCGGGGACCTCACCCGCGACGTCCTCGGCGAGAGGAAGACGGACATCGGCTCGCTCGCCTCGGCGATCTCGCGAGAGCTCGACGCCCTGCGCAAGCGCCTCGACGGGAAATGACGCAGCGTTCCCGGCGGCGCCGCGGGCGCCGCCGGGAGCGAACGCCGGGTCGACGCTCCCCCGCGTCGCAGGCGCCGTGCCCCCCCGCGGGCCGACCCGCCGCGCGGGCGTGCGAGGAAGCTCACCGGCAGGGCGGGTCGCGTTTGCCGGTCTCTCTCCGTCCGAGGCGGTCCCCGGGTCGCGGCCGGCCGTCGAACGGCTCGTCTGGCTATGATCGAACCCGCTCGCACGCGTGAGGAGGTCTTCCGAGTTGGACATCCCTCGGATCTTCAGCATCACCGAAAGCGCTCACCGCATCCACAACCCGTTCACGTCCGACAAGCTCGCCGCTCTCGGCGCGGCGCTGCGCCTGGAGACGGGGACGCGTGTGCTCGACCTCGGCAGCGGCTCGGGGGAGATGCTGTGCACCTGGGCGCGCGACTACGGAGTCCTCGGCACCGGCGTCGACCTGAGCCGGCTGTACACCGAGCAGGCGAGGCTCCGCGCCGAGGAGCTCGGCGTCGCCGATCAGGTCAGGTTCCTTCATGGCGATGCCGCCGGCTACGTCTCTGACGAGAAGGTGGACGTGGCCGCCTGCGTCGGCGCCACCTGGATCGGCGGAGGAGTCGCCGGCACCGTCGAGCTCCTGGCCCGGAGCCTCCGCCCCGGAGGGATCCTCCTCATCGGCGAGCCGTACTGGCGCCAGCTGCCGCCGACGGAAGACGTCGCGAAGGGGTGCCTCGCCGGCTCGATCTCGGACTTCCTCCTCCTTCCGGAGCTCCTCGCGTCCTTCGGCCGGCTCGGCTACGACGTCGTGGAGATGGTCCTGGCGAACCAGGACGGCTGGGACAGGTACGAGGCGGCCAAATGGCTCACCATGCGCCGATGGCTGGACGCCAATCCCGGCGACGAGCTCGCGAAGGAAGTCCGGGCCCGGCTCACCGCGGAACCCGAGCGCTACGCCACCTATACGCGGGAGTTCCTGGGCTGGGGCGTGTTCGCGCTGATGACGCGTGGATGAGGGGATTACCGGGCGGCCCTGACAGCGGGGAGGATCGGACCGCGCACGACGGGATCGGTGTGGGACTCGCCTCCGCCCTGCTCACCGCGGGCGACAGCCTCGTGCGGCCCGCTCTCCCCGCGGCGGGAGGCTCCGCGTCCGGGCGAGTTCCGCCTTCTTCGCCTGGCGCCCGCGGCGAATAATGGACGGATGTCCTCGCGCGCCCGCGCCGCTCTCTTCTTCGCCCTCGCCGCCGCGTGCCTCCTCCCGTGGGTCGGCCCGGCCGTGGCCCTCGCGGGCGGCATCCTCTTCAGCCTCCTCGTCGGGAACCCCGCCCCGAGTCGGACGGCCTCGTGGAGCAAGGTGCTCCTCCAGGCGTCGGTCGTCGGCCTCGGCTTCGGCCTGAGCCTCGGGGCGGTCGCCCGGGTCGGCGCGGCCTCGCTCCTCTACACCGTCGTCGGGATCGCGCTGACGCTCGCGCTCGGGGTCCTCCTCGGCCGCCTCTTCGGGACCACGGGGCCCGTCTCGACGCTGATCTCGTTCGGGACGGCGATCTGCGGCGGGAGCGCGATCGCCGCGATGGCGCCGGTCGTGAAGGCGAAGAGCGAGGAGATCGCCGTCTCGCTCGCGACGGTCTTCACGCTGAACGCGACGGCGCTCCTCCTCTTTCCGGCCGTCGGGCACCTCGTCGGCCTCGACCCGGCGCGGTTCGGCCTCTGGGCGGCGCTCGCGATCCACGACACGTCGAGCGTCGTCGGCGCCGCCTCGGCCTACGGGCCGGAGGCGCTGGCGCTCGCCACGACGGTGAAGCTGACGCGGGCGCTCTGGATCGTGCCGTGCGTCCTCGGGGCGGCGTTCCTCGCACGGTCGGGCGAGCGCCCGAAGTTCCCCCTCTTCATCGCCGGCTTCGTCGCCGCGGCGGCCCTCCGGACCGCGATCCCGCAGCTCGCGCCGCTCTGGACCGGCCTCGCGGCGGTGGCGCGGCAGCTCCTCGTCCTGACCCTCTTCTTCATCGGGACCGGCCTGACGCGGGAAGTCCTCCTGCGGGTCGGCCTCCGCCCGCTCGCCCACGGCCTCCTCCTCTGGATCGTCGTCGGATCGGCGACGCTCGCCGCGATCCTCTCGGGCCTGATCCCGCCGCTCTGAAAGGGGGCTCCCGCCTCTCCGCTATCCTGAGGCCATGCCCCGCCGCAGGCCTCGCCCCGAGGTCGACCGCTCCGCTCCGCTCGCGTCCTCTCCCCGTTCTTTCGACTCCGGCCGTGCGGCGGCGGCCATCGCGGCGATCGCCATTGCGCTGATCACGGTCTGGGTCTTCCTGCCGGTGACCGGCTTCGGCTACGTCAACTACGACGACCCGAACTACCTCCGCGACAATGCCATCGTCCTCGACGGCCTGACCGCGGAGGGTGTGTCGTGGGCCTTCGGGACGTTCCACACCGGGAACTGGCACCCGCTCACGTGGCTCTCGCACATGGCCGACGTCGAGCTCCTCGGTCCCGAGCCGGGGCGCCACCACGCCACGGGCCTCGCCCTCCACGTCGTCTCGTCGCTGCTGCTCCTCTTCCTCGTCCGCGCGTGGACGGGAAGCGCCGGTGTCGGCGCGGCGGTCGCGGCGCTCTTCGCCTGGCACCCGGCGCACGTCGAGTCGGTCGCGTGGCTCTCGGAGCGGAAGGACGTCCTCTCCGCGCTCTTCCTCTGGCTCGCGCTCGGGGCGTACACCGCGTACGCGCGGCGGTCGCCGGGCGCGCCGGCCCTCCCGCGCCTCGCTCTCGTGGCGCTCGGGCTCGCCCTCGCGCTCATGGCCAAGCCGATGGCCGTGACGGCGCCGTTCCTGATGCTCCTCCTCGACGTCTGGCCGCTCGGGCGCCTGACGCTCGACGAGAGGCCGACGTGGGCGCGGCTCCGGCCGCTCCTCTTCGAGAAGCTCCCGCTCTTCGCGCTCGTCGCCCTCTCGAGCGTCGTGACCTTCGTCGCGCAGTCGCGCGGGGGCGGCGTCTCGAGCCTCGAGGTCCTCCCGCTCACAGAGCGCCTCGGGCATGCGGCCGTATCGGTCGTCACGTACCTCCGGATGCTCGTCTGGCCGGCCGGCCTCGCGGTCTTCTACCCGCACCGGGGCGCGCCCGCTTCTCTGGAGCTCGCCGGGGCGGTCCTTCTCCTTGCGGCCCTCACGTTCGCGGCGTGGCGCGCGCGCCGGAGCGCGCCGTTCCTCCTCGTGGGATGGCTCTGGTTCGTCGGGACGCTCGTCCCGGTGATCGGCCTCGTCCAGGTGGGGGAGCAGTCGGTGGCCGACCGTTACACGTACGTCCCATACGTCGGCCTCGCGCTCGCGCTCGCCGATGGGGTGCGCCGCGTGGGCACGCGCCGCGCCGCGATCGGGATCGCGCTCGCCGCCGCGGGGGGCGTCGCCCTGCTGGCGCTCGCCCCGGTGGCCCGAGGGCAGGTCGGGTATTGGCGCGACGGCGCGACGCTCTTCCGCCGCGCCCTCGACGTGACGGACGAGAACCACGTCGCCGAGCGGCTCCTCGGTGCCGCGCTCCTCTCCTCGGGCGACGCGGCGGGCGCCGAGCCGCACCTGCGCGAGGCCGTCCGTCTCCGGCCCGGGTCGGCCGAGGCGCTCAATGCGCTCGGCGTGGCGCTCACGCAGCTGGGGCGGCCAGGCGACGCGGAGACGGCCCTCGAGGCCTTCCGCCGGGCGGCGACCGCCGACCCGGCCGACGCGGCGATCCGGAACAACCTCGGCAACGCCCTCGCGGCGCGCGGCGACGCGCCGGAAGCGCTCGCCGAGTTCCGCGAGGCGGCACGTCTCGCACCGGACGCGGCGGCGGGGCACCGGAACGCCGGTCTGACGCTCGCCGAGATGAGGCGGTTCGAGGAGGCACGCGTGGCTTTCGAGCAGGCAGCGCGCCTCGAGCCGGAGAACGCAGCGACGATTGGAGACCTGGCGAACGTCCTCGCACAGCTCGGCCGCGCAGACGAGGCGCTCGCGCGCTACCGCGAGGCGCTCCGCCTCGACCCCTCGTCCCGTCTCGTCCGCCACAACCTCGCGCGCCTCCTTGCGCGGGCGGGCCGGCTCGACGAGGCGACGACCCTCCTCGCGGAAGGGCTCGCGCGCGACCCGGCCGACGAGGAGGGGCGCCTCCTCCTCGTGCGGGTCCGGGCGGTCGCGGGGGCGACCTCGTAGAGTGTAAAGTGTAGACCAGACCCCCCCCTCCTCGCCCTCCTCGTGGGACTTTGGAGCGACGGCCGGGGCTGCGCTAGCCTCCGACGATGGACCTGCAACTCGTTCTCGGGGTGGCGGCCGTAGGCGTCGGCGCGACGCTCGTCATGGACCTCTGGAACCTGTTCCTCAGGGTCGCGTTCGGCATCCCGTCCCTCGACCTCTGCCTTCTCGGGCGCTGGGTCGGGCACATGCCGAAGGGGACGTTCCGGCACGAGCGGATCTCCGGCGCCGCGCCGACGGCGGGAGAGTGCGTGGTCGGCCGGGCCGTCCACTACGCGATCGGCGTGGGGCTCGCCGCCGCTCTCGCGGTCCTCACCGCGGGGGAGTCCCTCCTGCGCCCCGCGTTCCTGCCGGCGCTTCTCTTCGGGCTCGTCACCGTCGTCTTTCCGTTCTTCGTGATGCAGCCGGCCCTGGGGCTCGGGGTCGCTTCCGCCCGCGCTCCCGACCCGACGCGAGCCCGCCTGAAGAGCCTCATGAGCCACGCCGCCTTCGGGCTCGGCCTCTGGGCCGCGGCCGTTCCCGTCGGCCGATACCTCGGCGCTCACGCGTAGCGCCCACCGTCGAACGAGGAGGTCTCGATGCACGCGGACACCCGGACGTACAACGCCGCCCTCGCGCCCGCGGACCGGAAGACGTGCGAGCTCCTCGCGAAGGAGATCGAGCGCGCGCTGCCCGACGCGGAGAACAAGGTCTGGCACGCGCACCCGGTCTGGTTCCTCGACGGGAACCCGATCGTCGGCTACAGCAGGCTGAAAGACGCCGTCCGCCTCCTCTTCTGGAGCGGACAGTCGTTCACGGAGAAGGGGCTCCGGAAGGAAGGGAGCTTCAAGGCGGCCGAGGCGCGCTACACGTCCGCCGGCGAGGTCGACACGGAGAAGCTGCGGCGCTGGCTCGCCGAAGCCCGCGTCGTCCAGTGGGACTACAAGAACATCGTCCGCCGCAAGGGTCGGCTGGTGCGGCTGAAGGACGCGGCTTCCGCAGCCTCGCCGGCCCCGAAGAGGAAGGCGCCCGCGTCGCCGAGCCCGGAACGCGACGAGCGCCCGCCGGCGAAGCGCGGGACTGCGCCCCGAGCGGCGACCGGGGGAAGCCCGTCGGCCGGTCACCGCATCTTCAGGACGAGCGTCGCGAGCGTCTACCCGCACTACGTGGCGAAGGCGGAACGCAACGGCCGCACGAAGGCGGAGGTGGACCGGATCGTCTGCTGGCTGACCGGGTACGGCGAGAAGCAGCTGCGGCAGCAGCTCGAGAAGGGGACCGACTTCGAGACCTTCTTCGCGAAGGCGCCGGCCCTCCACCCGAACGCCGCGCTCATCACGGGCGTCGTCTGCGGCGTGAGGGTGGAGGAGGTCGAGGACCCGCTGATGAGGACGATCCGCCAGCTCGACAAGCTGATCGACGAGCTCGCGAAGGGCCGGACGATGGAGAAGATCCTGCGGTCGTAGCCGCGGGTCGCGAAGGGAGGACGCCCATGGTCGCCAAGAACACGATCTGTCTCTGGTACGACGGCGCGGCGCTCGAGGCCGCCGAGTTCTACGCCCGGACGTTCCCCGACAGCGCGGTGGGGACCGTCTACCGCGCGCCGGCCGACTACCCCTCGGGCCGGAAGGGCGACGTCCTGACGGTGGAGTTCACCGTGCTCGGCATACCGTGCCTCGGCCTGAACGGCGGCCCGGCGTTCCGCCACACCGAAGCCTTCTCGTTCCAGGTCGCGACGGACGACCAGGCCGAGACCGACCGCCTCTGGAACGCGATCGTCGGGAACGGCGGCCAGGAGAGCGCCTGCGGCTGGTGCAAGGACAGGTGGGGGCTCTCGTGGCAGATCACGCCGCGGGCGCTCACCGAAGCGATCGCGGACCCCGACCCCGCTGCCGCCCGGCGCGCCTTCGAGGCGATGATGACGATGAGGAAGATCGACATCGCCGCGATCGAGGAGGCCCGGCGAGGCTGACGGGCGCGCGGGAGCGGCGGGCTCGACGGTGGGCGCGACGGAGCCGAAGGTCGAAGAGACCCTTCTCCCGGTCGTTCGAGGCGCTCTCGCCGAGGCGGCCCTGCGGGCGTACGCGGGGCCGGGCATGGCGGGGCTCTTCGCGCCGTGAAGGTCTCCCCGCTGCGCGAGACGTGCCTGCGGTCGTGGACGAGCCGGCCGTCGGCCTGACGAGGGACGCTCCGTCCTCGTCAGGCCGTCGTCCCCTCGCGGCCGGGCTCAGCTCCCCCGCAGCTCCCCGAAGAACCGCTGCACGAGCCGCACGGCGACGTGCCGGCGGTAAGCGGCGGTCGAGCGGACGTCGTCGATCGGGGAGACGTCGGCGAGGACGGCCTTCTCGACGTCGGCGTCGGAGATCTCCGCGAGCGGCTTCGAAAGGCCGAGAGCGCGGGTCGTCGGGAGGAGCGCCACCGTCGGGGCGACGGAGGCCATGCCGAGGCCGAGGCGCGCGAGGCGGCCGCCGGCGACGACGGCGAGGCCGGCGAAGGCGACCTTCGAGATCGCCTGCGCCTGGCGCGTGCCGACCTTCCGCCAGGCGAAGGGGGAGCCCTCGGGCGGGAGGGCGACCTCGACGGCCTCGACGAGCTCGTCGGCGAGAAGGACGCTCTTCCGGTAGCCGGTGTAGAAGCCGGAGATCGGGACGCGGCGCGTTCCGCGGGCGCTCGCGAGGACGAGCGTCGCGTCGAGCGCGGCGAGGGCCGTGACGCCGTCGGCGGCGGGAGAGCCGGAGGCGAGGTTGCCGCCGAGGGTGCCGCGCGCCTGGATCTGGAGCGCGCCGACGTCGCGGGCCGTCGCGGCGAGGAGCGGGCAGCGCGCGGCGACGCGGGCGTCTTTCCGGATCTCGAGGTAGGTCGCCGCGGCGCCGATGCGGAGCGTGTCACCGCCGAGGGTGTCGCCGCCGAGCGAGATCCCGCGGAGGGCGTCGAGGCGGGAGACGTCGAGGACGAGAGGGAGCGTCCCGGCTTCCTCGGCCGGGGCGACGTGCCGCTCGACGAACCAGTCGGTGCCGCCCGCGAGGAGGACGGTCTTCTCGCTCTTCGCGGCGCGCTCGGCGAGGAGCGCGAGCGCTTCGTCGAGCGACTTCGGGGCGGTGAACGGGTGGAGGGCGAGGCCGGCGACGCTCACGGGAGCGCCTCCCGCTTCTTCGCGGCTTCGGAGACGGCGTTCACGATCCGCTGGTAGCCGGTGCAGCGGCAGACGTTCCCGGCGATCGCCTCGCGGATCTCGGGCTCGGTCGGCCGCGGCCTCTCGCGGAGGAGCGCCTCGGCCGAGAGGAGCATGCCGGGGGTGCAGATGCCGCACTGCGCGCCCCCTTCCGTGACCATGGCTTCCTGAAGCGGCGTGAGGTGCGCGGTGCTCCCGAGCCCCTCGACCGTCGTCACCTCGCGGCCGTCGCACTGGCCGAAGGCGACGAGGCAGGCGTTCACGGGGACGCCGTCGAGGAGGACGGTGCAGGCGCCGCACTCCCCCTCGCCGCACCCCTCCTTCGTCCCGGTGAGGCCGAGCCTTTCACGGAGGACGTCGAGGAGGCGCGCGGCGGGCGGCGCCTCGAGGGTGAGGAGGGAGCCGTTGACGGTGAGCGTCACGCTCATCGCGCGCCTCCCTTCACGGACGCCTCGAAGAGGTCCTCGGGGAGCATCGGGACGCGGTCGAGGACGAGCCCCGTCGCGTGCTCGATGGCGGCGGCGACGGCCGGCGCGCCGCCGTCCATCGGCAGCTCGCCGACTCCCTTCGCCCCGCCGGGGCCGCGCGAGTAGGCCGCCTCGACGAGCGTCGTCGTGAACGGCGGCGCGTCGAGGCTCGTCGGGACGATGTAGTTCGTCATCCGCGGGTTCAGGATCTTCCCGTCCTTCGTCACGAGCTTCTCCGTCAGCGCCCAGCCGATCGCCTGGAGCGTCCCGCCCTCGACCTGGCCGGCGCAGAGCGTCGGGTTGATGACCCGGCCGACGTCGACCGCGGCCCAGAAGCCGGTCACCTTCGTCTCGAAGGTGTCGAGGTCGACCTCGACCTCGGCGACGTCGCAGGCCCAGCCGTAGGCGGGGTAGGCGTCGCCGGAGTAGGTGGCGTCGTCCCAGACGACTCCCGGGGGCGGCTCGTACTGGACGAGCGAGGTCGCGCGCGCGGGGTCGGCCGCGAGGCGCTCCCACGCGGCGGAGCGGGTCGCGCCGCAGGCCGTCTCCTCGGCCTCGAGGCGGGCGCGCAGCTCCCTCGCGGCGGCGTCCACGATCGAGCCGACGACCATGACGGTCCGCGAGGCGACGGTCGGTCCCGAGTCAGGGACGTTCGCCGTCGAGGGGACCGCGAAGTCGACGTCCTCGACGCCGATGCCGAGGCCGTCGGCGGCGATCTGGCGGAAGACGGTCTCCGTCCCCTGCCCGATGTCCGTCGAGGCGGTGCGGACGCGGGCGCGGCCCCCGGGGAGGAGGTCGACGGCGACCTTTCCCTTCAGGTACTTCTCGCCCGAGCCGGTGAAGCCGGCGCCGTGGAGGAAGACGGCGGCACCGATGCCGCGCGCCGTCCGGCCCGTCACGATGGGGCCCCGGGCGCGCTTCTCGAGGTAGCCGCTCGCCTCGAGCGCCTTCTCGACGCACTCCTCGACGCCGACCGACTCCTTCAGCGTCTGGCCGGTGGCCGTCGTGTCGCCGAGGCGGAGGAGGTTCTTCCGCTTCAGCGTGACGGGGTCGACGCCGAGCGTCCGCGCGACGCGGTCGAGGTGCCGCTCGATCGCCCAGACGGTCTGCGGCGCGCCGAAGCCGCGGAAGGCGCCGTTCGGCGGCGTGTTCGTCGCGACGGCGAGCGCCTCGACGGTGACGTCCTCCCAGCGGTAGGCGCCGCAGGCGTGGAGCGCGCCGCGGGAGAGGACGACCGGGGTGAGGGTGACGTAGGCGCCGCCGTCGAAGAGGACGCGGACGGAGACGGCGCGGAGCGTTCCGTCGCGGTCGCACCCGGAGGCGATCTCGACGCGCGAGGGGTGCCGCTTCGTCGAGGCCTCGACGTCCTCCTGGCGGCCGTAGACGAGCTTCACGGGGCGGCCCGACTTCCTCGCGAGGAGGAGGGCGTGGAGGGCGACGAGCGTCGGGTACTCCTCCTTGCCGCCGAAGCCGCCGCCCGTGACGGCCTGCGTCACGTCGACGCCCTCGTCGGGGAGGCCGAAGACCCCCTTGATCCCCTTCTGGACGTAGTACGGGCACTGGAGCGACCCCTCGACGCGGGCCGTGTCGCCGTCCCACCAGGCGACCATGCCGTTCGGCTCGATGTAGACGTGCTCCTGCCAGCCCGTCTCGTAGACGCCGCGGACGACGACCTCGCAGCTCTCGACCGCCGCGCCGCCGCGCCCCTTCGTGATCCGGTAGCGCTTGATGACGTTGTCCGCGCCGCGGATCGCCTCACGGGCGGCGAGGGCGTCGTCGATCGTCAGGACGGGCGGGAGCGGCGCGACACGGAGCGTGACGTGCCGCATCGCCTGCGCGAGGCGGAGGCGGTCCTCGCAGGCGAGGAGGGCGACCGGCTCGTAGGCGTGGCGGATCTCGTCCTTCGCGAGGACGGGCTGGTCGTTCTCGATGAGGGGGACGGCGTTGACGGGGACGTCGTCGGCGGTGACGACGGTGATCCCGGTCCAGTCGAAGGCGGGGTCGAGGTCGACGCCGAGGAGGCGGCCGCGGGCGACGTCGCTCCGGACAGTCGCGCCGTGGAGCATTCCGGGGAGGACGAGGTCGTCGACGTAGCGCGCCGAGCCGCGGACCTTCGCGGGGCCGTCGACGCGCGGGACGGAGGTTCCGATCGAGGGCGCCATCGAGCGAGTCTACCCGCGGCGGGGGCCTTCGGCACGGGACGGAGCGGGGGAAACGGGAAGGGTGCCGGACGCCGGGACGCCGGACGGGGCCGCCGGGAGGCCGGGGCGGGGCGTCCGGAGCTCAGCCCCGGTCCGGGGCGAGGAGGTCCCGGAGGGCCTGCTCGAGGTCGGGGAAGCGGAACCGGAATCCGAGCGCGAGGGCCTTCGCGGGGAGCGCCCGCTGGCCGTCGAGAACGAGCGCGGCCATCTCTCCCATCGCGGCGCGGATCGCGAAGGCCGGGGCGGGCGCGAAGGCCGGGCGCCGAAGGACGCGCCCGAGCGCCGCGGCGAACACCCTCATCGGGACGGGGCCGGGGGCGGTCCCGTTCACGGGCCCCTCGTACCGCGCGTCGTCGAGAGCGGCGAGGAGGAGGGCGACGAGGTCGTCGCGGTGGATCCAGGGCATCCACTGCCGCCCGCTCCCGAGCGGGCCGCCGAGGCCGAGGCGGAAGGGAAGGAGCATCCTCGCGAGCGCGCCTTCCGCCGCGTCGAGGACGACGCCGGTCCGGAGGAGGACGAGGCGGACGTCGTCCGGAACCGCCTCCCGCGCCGCCCGCTCCCAGGCGAGCGTCGTCTCGGCGAGGAAGCCGCTCCCCGAGGGGCTCTCCTCGGTCAGCTCCTCGTCGCCGCGGCTCCCGTAGAAGCCGACGGCCGAGGCGTTGACGAGGACGGCGGGAGGGCTCTTCGCAGCGCGCAGCGCCGCGCCGACCCTTTCCGCCGCCTGGGCCCGGCTCCCGACGATCCGGGACTTCGCGGCGGTGGTCCAGCGCTGGGCGATCGTCTCGCCCGCGAGGTTCACGACGGCGTCGGCCCCGTCGAGGGCGGTCGCGAGCCCGTCCCAGCCGATGCCGCGGGCGCCGGGCGGAAATCCCGCGCGCGACGGGTCGCGCGTCACGACGACGGCCTCGGCTCCCCGGCCGGCGAGCGCGCCGACGAGCGCGCGTCCCAGGAATCCCGTCCCGCCCGTGACGACGACCCTCACGGCCTCAGCTCCGCTCGCCCTCGCCGCGCCGGATTCTCTCGATCGACCGGTCCCGGTCGGCCTCGATCCGGGTCCGGTCGACGCGGTACTCCTCCTCCGCCTTCTCGCGTTCGACGGGGTCGTAGACCTTCTTGAGGGCGTCGCGGAAGAGGATCTCGCGCTCGGCGAGCCGGGAGGAGGCGACCGAGCGGGCCTCGGCGATGGCGGCCTTCTGCCCGTCGGTGAGCGGCTTCTCCTCGACGCCGGACTCCCGGTCGGCGGCCCGGAGGCGTTCCATGGCGAGCTCGAACGACGACTTGGGTGCATTCGACATGCAGGCATCGTAACGTTCCGGGCATGAGCAGGCACGACGCCCGCCGGGCGGCGCTCGCGGGCCTCGCCCTCGTGGCGGCGTTGCCGGTCCTCGGCGGGCCTCCGCGGGGCCCGGCCGCCGGGGTCCCGGTTTCGGCCGAGGAGCTCATCCGGGCCGTGGCGCGCGCGCAGCGGCGGGCCGACCGCGCGGTGGCGGCCTCGACGTTCGAGCAGGTAGAGGTGAGGACCGACTTCGGGCGGGACGGACGGCCGAAGGCGGTCCATCGCCGGCGGTTCCGCTACACCGCCGGCGACGGCAGCGCCGTGCGGCGCGAGCTGCTGGAGGTGGACGGCCGCCCCCCGACCGAAGCGGAGCTGCGCGAGGTGGCGGAAGAGGACGCAAAGGAGCATCGGCGTCGCGTCGACCGGCGGGCCGCGCGCCGGGCCTCCGAGCCGACCGAGGTGGGCGGCTCGGAGGAGGACCCGCTCCTCGGACCGATCCGTCTCTCCGACCTGATCTCACGCTTCTCCTACGGGCCGGTCGAGGAGATCCGCGTCGACGGGCGGCCGGCCTACGCCCTCGACTTCGCGCCGAGGCCGGGACGGGTGGCGACGCGAACCCTCGACCGGGCGCTCGGCGCCCTCGCCGGCCGCGTCCTCGTCGACGCGACCGACCTGCAGGTCGTCTCCGTCGACGCCCGGCTCGTGACGCCGCTCCGGGTCGGGGGAGGCTTCGCGGCGAGCATCCGGAGCGCCTCGATCGCGTATCGGGCGCAGCGCATCGCGGACGGCGCCTGGCTCCCGTGTCTCGTCGGCATCCGCCTCCAGGGACGAACGGGAGTCCTCTTCCGGCTCGACCGCGCCTTCCGGTTCGAGTTCTCCGACTACGCCCGTTTCCTCGTCGACGTGGAGGCGGAAGTGGGTGGCTCCGCCGGCCGTCCGTAGAATCCGCGCCGTGACTCCCTCCAAGCGACGCCTCGTCCTCGGCCTCGTCCTCGCCTCGGCCTTCGCCGGCTTCTTCCTCGCGTTCCGGACGGCCCTCGTCCCGGCCACCCACGCGGACCACGACCACGGCATCCTGAACCTCGACGCGGGGGGCTACCTCGAGGTCCTGACGCGCGGGGGGAGGAAGCGGAACCTCGTCGGGGCCCCGGGGCGGGTCCTGGCGGTCACGTTCGTCGACCCGGCCGACCCGGCCGCGGTCGGGGAGCTGCGCGGTCTCTTCGCGTTCCAGGAGGCGACGAAGGGGAGCGAGGAGGCCGAGGTCGTCGTCCTCGTGAAGGCCGCCTCCTTCGCCGAGGTCGACGCCTGGCTCGCGAGGAGCTCCCTCGTCCCGCCGTTCCCCGCGTCGCTGACGGTCGACCCGGAGGGGAAGACGACGCTCAAGTTCAACAACCGCCGCCCGGTCGAGACGATGTTCTTCGGCCCCGACGGGAAGCTCGCCTCCCAGGCGCGCGGGCCGCTCGACTGGTCGCTGGAGGCGCCCCGCCGGATCGCCGCCGCGGCCGCCGGCGAGAGCATCCACTGACGTCGGCCTGGATCGGGGAGGCTCGCCGCGAGCCTCCCCGTGGCGCCTTCGGCGCCTCGATCGCGAGCGAATCGGGGAGGGCCGCGACGGCCCTACCCGTGGCGCCTTCGGCGCCTCCCCTCCCCGCGGGGCCTCGAGGTCGCGCCCCGGTCAGCGGATCGTCGGGACGGGGGCGGCGAGGACGCCCGCCTGCTCCGCCTCGATCTGCCGGAGGACGGGACGCAGGGGTCCGAGGAGCGTCTCGAGGGCCGTGAAGGAGCTCTCGTCCTCCTGCTCTCCCGAGAGCATCGCGGTGAGCGCCTCGAACGGGCTCTTCTCCTTCGGGAAGACGGCGACCTTCACCCCCTCGGAGGCGGGGATCTTCGCCGCCTCCTTCGCGAGGCGGAGCGCGACGGCGTAGCCGCCGAGCTCGTCGACCAGGCCCAGCGCCTTCGCGTCCTCGCCGCTCCAGACGCGCCCCTTCGCGATCTCGAGGACCTTCTCCTTCGGGAGCTTCCGCCCGTCGGCGACCTTCGAGGTGAAGTCGACGTAGACGCGGTCGAGCCAGGCGTTGAAGCGCTCCCACTCGGCGGGGGTGAAGCTGCGGGAGGCGTTCCAGAGGTTCGCGTTCGCGCCGACGTCGACCTGGTCGAACGTCAGGCCGACCTTCTCCCACATCGCGGTCGTCACCATCTTCCCGCCGAGGACGCCGATCGAGCCGGTGATCGTCCCGGGCTGGGCGACGATCTTCGAGGCCGGCATGGCGACGAAGTAGCCGCCGGAGGCGGCGACCTCGCCCATCGAGACGATGACGGGCTTCCCGGCCTTCTCGGCCAGGACGACCTCGCGCCAGATCGTGTCGGAGGCGACGTAGGAGCCGCCGGGGCTCGAGACGCGGAAGAGGATCGCCGCGACGTCGTCGTCGGCGACGGCGTTCCGGATCGCCTTCGCGACGGTGTCGGAGCCCATCGTCCGCCCGCCCGTGACGGGGTTCGTCCGGCTCCTGCCGCGGACGACGCCGCCGACGCCGTAGACGAGGGCGATCGTCCTCTTCCCTTCCTCGTGCGGCCGGCCTTCCTTCTTCAGGTAGGCCGGGAGGCCGAAGAGCTTCGCCCCGGAGCCCCCCTTCTTCATCAGCGTCTCGTGGACCTCGTCGCGGTACGCGAGGCCGTCGACGAGCTTCGCCTCGAGCGCCTCGGGGCCGAGGAAGGGGCCGCGGTCGACGAGGGCGCGCACGTCCTCCTCGGACATCTTCCGGCCCTCGGAGATCCCCCTCACCATCTGCCCGAAGAGGTCGTCGACGAGCGCCTTCGTCGCCTCCCGGTGGGCGTCGGTGAACTTCGTCTCCGTGTACATGTTCATCGCGTTCTTGAACTCGTGGCGCTGCCCGAACTCGGGCTTGACCCCGAGCTTGTCGAGCGTGCCGCGGACGAACGGGCTCTCGGCGACGAGGCCGTTGAGGCAGACGTCGCCGGAGGGCTGGAGCCAGATCTCGTCGAACGCGGTCGCGAGGTAGTAGGCGCCGTTCCCCGGCGCGAACTCCCCGAACGTCTCGGCGTAGGCGAACGCGAGCTTCTTCTTCGCGCGGAACGCCTTCACGGCGTCGCGCACCTCCTGGAGCTCGGCGACGCCGATCGGCGCGGCGCCGAGCCGCGCGACGAGGCCGACGACGTGCGGGTCGTCGCCCGCCTTCTCGAGGGCGTCGAGGACGTCGCGGAGCGTGAGGGGCCGCTCGCCGCCGAAGACGGCGAACGGGTCGTCCGGGGCGGTCTCGGGGAGGCCCTGCTCGAGGTCGAGCTCGAGGATCGCCCGGCTCGGGACCGACGGCGTGCTGCGCCCTGCGAGGAAGACCCCCGCGACGACCAGGCCGGCGCCGAGGACGACGATCGCGAGAACGAGGACGAGGAGACCCTTACCACCCTTGGCCATGCATCCCTCTCCGTCGCCCGGCTTCGGCCGCGGCGGCGCGAGTCATTATCGGCCCGGCCTCGAAATCGCCGTCGGCCGCGCGCCGGGTCCGTCGGGTCCGGCGTGCTCAGACCACCGGGTCGGACGGCGTTCCACGCGCCTCGCGCCGGCGGAAGAAGGCGCGCAAGGACGCGCCGGACGCGGCGGCGCCGGTCCCGGCCGCGACGAGGAGCGTGCCGAACGGTCCGGGACGGAGGAGCGCGAGGAGGAGCCCCCCGGCGGCGAGCGAGGAGAGCGCCCCGAGCGCGGGACCGGCCACGGCCGGGAGATAGGGCCCGCTCGGCCGCCCGCGGAACGCGAGCCGGTGAAGCAGGAGGCCCCGCACGAGGCCCGCGCCGAGAAGGGCCAGGGCCGCCCCTTCTCCTCCGAGCCGGCCGGCGAGGAGGAAGAGGAGGAGGACGAGGACGGCAGCCCCGGCGATCGAGGCGCGCAGGACGTCCCCGGGTCGGCGGTCCGCGACGAGGAGGAGGTCGAGGAAGTCGAAGAAAGAGGGGAGGAAGCTCGCGAGCGCGAGGAGGCGGAGGGCGCCCGCCGCGGGGGCGTAGTCCTCGCCGAAGAGGAGGACGAGGAGAGGACCGGGCGCCAGGAGGCAGACGGAGAGGACGGGCCAGACGAGCGCGAACGCGAGGTGGCGCGTCGCGACGTGGAGGCGGGCGAGCCGGGGTTCGTCTCCCTCAGCCACCGCGGAGGCGGCCGACGGGAGGTAGCCGTGGGAGGACGCCTGGCGGACGAGGTCGAGGACGCGCGTGAGGCCGCGCGCGACGCCGTAGAGCCCGACGGCGGCGGCCGGCGCGAGGGCGCCGAGGACGACGACGTCGAGCCAGAGCGCCGTCTGCGTGAGAGCCTCGTTGGCGGCGAAGGGACGGAGGTCGGGAAGGGAGACGGTCCCGCCCGAGCGCGCGGCGGGCCTCTCGAGCCAGCCCTTCCTCGCCACGTACCCGACGAAGAGGAGCTCGGCCGCGAGCGAGCCGGCGGCGAAGCCGGCGGCCACGGCGAAGGAGCCGGGCGCCCCCGCGAGGAGGGCGGCCCCGACACCGGCGACGCGCAGGAGGCCGCCTCCCGCGTCCCTCACGAGCGCGCGGCCGAGCGAGTCGCCGAACCCCCGCGAGACGCCGAGCGCGGCCGTGCCCGCGGCGAGGCCGAGGGCCACGGGCGCCATCGGGAGGAGGACGTGGTCGACGCCCGGCTGGTGAAGGAGCCGGGCCAGCGGGCCGGCGAAGGCGGCGAGGAGGAGCGTGGCGAGGAGGCCGGACGCCGAGACGAGGAGGAGCGCCTTCCCCCCGATGCGCCGCGCGGCGGCCTCCTCCCCGCGGGCGCGGAGCTCGGCCAGCCGCTGCGCCATCGCGCCGTTCGTCCCGAGGCCGGCGATCGCGCCGACGGGAGTGACGACCGCGATTCCGAGGAGGACGAGGCCGAGGGCGTCGGGCTCGAGCGCCCGGGCCATCAGGACCCGGACGACGAGGCTTCCCGCGAGCGCGACGCCGCTCCCCGCGAGGACGGAGAGGGTCGAGACGAGGATCGCGCGGCGCGCGCCGGGGCCGGACGGCACCCGGGGAGCCTAATCCGATCGGGACGGACGTGCGAGACTGTGCGAAACGCCCCGAGACCGTGGCCCGAGAGGAGACCGTATGAGCCTCGTCCGCTGGATGACCCTTCCCGCCCTCGTCCTCGCTTTCCACGCCGCCGCGCAGGAGAAGCCGGCGTCCCCCCCCGCCGCGGCTGCGGAAGAGGCGATGAAGGCCTGGGCGGCCTACGCGACGCCCGGCGAAGCGCACGCGCGCCTCGCGAAGCTCGAGGGGACCTGGGACGTGAAGACGAAGTCGTGGATGGACCCGAGCCAGCCCCCGGAGGAGACGACGGGGAGCTGCGAGTTCCGGATGGTCCTCGGCGGGCGCTACCTCGAGCAGCGCTTCCAGGGGACGGCGATGGGCCAGCCCTTCTCGGGCATCGGCTACACCGGCTTCGACAACGTGAAGAAGAAGTACGAGGCGTACTGGATCGACTCGATGGGGACCGGGATGCTCGTCATGTCCGGGACCCTCGACAAGGGCGGGAAGAAGACCGTCTACACGGGCTCGATGCTCGACCCGACGAACGGGAAGAAGGTCGCGATCCGGTCGGTCGACACGGAGGTCGACGCCGACACGCTCCTCTTCGAGATGTGGATGTCGGGCCCGGACGGGAAGATGGCGAAGTCGATGGAGATGACCTACACGCGGAAGAAGTAGGCGGAGCCGCGCGGAGCGCTCACGGCGCGATCATCGCCTCCCAGACGGCGCGGGACATCTTCCGCGTCGTCTCGATCACCCTCTTCCGGCCCTCCTCGCTCGCGCCGAAGTCGGTCGCGAGGAGGACGAGGACGTACTCCCGCCCGTCGGGGAGCCTCACGACGGCCGCGTCGTGCTGGACCTTCGAGATGTTCCCCGTCTTGTGGGCGACGACGGCGCCCGCCTGCCGCGGGATTCCGGCCGGGATCTGGTCGTTGTGCTCCTGCGCGGCGAGGATCTCGAACGCGAGGCGGCGCGAGCCGGCCGAGAGGAGGGTCGAGCGGACGGCTGCCTCCATCAGGGCGGCCATTCCGGCGGCATCGGTCTCGTTCGAGAGGCCGGCCTCGTAGGCCTTCTCGTCCTCGACCATCCGCCGCACCTTCACGCCGCCCGCCCCGAGGAGGTCGACGAACGCCTGGACCTCCTTCGGCGGGCAGAGGCCGAGCATCAGGTTCGTGGCGGCGTTCGAGGAGCGGACGATCATCTCCCGCGCGACGAAGTCGAGGCGGGCCGCGCTCCCGAGGAACGGGGCGAGGCGCGTCTCGTTCTCTCCGTCGAGCGAGACGCGGAACGGGCTCCGGTCGACGGCGCTCGGGAAGCAGTCGACGACCGGTACGCCCGTGGCCAGCGAGAGGGTCCCCGCGTCGACACGCCGGAGCGCCTCGAGGAGGACGGCGGTCTTCATCGTCGAGGCGGCGTGCATGACGGTCGTCGCGTTGCGCGCGAGGGTCCCGCCGGTCTGCAGGTCCTTCACGACGATCCCGAACGTCGCCCCGCCCTCCGCGGCGAGGGCGTCGAGCGCTCGCCCGAGGGCGCCGGCCTTCGCGGGTGTGAGGCCGGAAGGACGCGGAGCGCCGGGGAGAGCCGCGAGCCGGCGCGCGTAGCGGAAGCGCGGCGCCAGCCGCGGGCTCGCCCAGGGAGTCTCCTGCGTCGACGGGACTCCGGCCGTCGTCGCCTGGAGGACCTCGTCGTTCCCGGCCCAGAAGCCGACGTGGTCGATCTTCTCCCCGGTCCCGAAGAAGACGAGGTCTCCCGGAGCGAGCTCCTCGAAGGGGACGGGGACGAGCTGCGGCTCGCGGAAGCACATCTCGGAGCTGTTCCTCAGGAGCAGGATGCCGTGCCGCTCGAGGACCCGGAAGACGAGGCCGGAGCAGTCGAAGCCGAAAGGCGTCGTGCCGCCCCAGGTGTAGGGCGCGCCGAGGAAGCGTCGCGCCATCGCGAGCCAGGAAGCGGGGTCGAGGACGGGGGGCGCGCCGCCCGGCCGGGCGGGGGCGACGTCCTCCGCGCTCGCGAACGCGGTCCGGCCGTCGGGGAGGAGGACCTCGCGCCAGCGGCTCCCGTCCTTCTCGAGGGAGGCGAGGCCGCCGAGACGGGCGCCGAGCGGCACGGTCGCGAGCGGTGCGGAGGTCGTGAAGTCGGGCTCGCGGTAGAGGTGCGCGAGGCCCGAGGTCACCTCGAGCGTCTCGGCCGACGGGTCGGGGAGGCCGGGACGGATCGCGTCCGCCTCGATCCAGCCGCGGGTGCCGGAGCGGAGCCGGACGAGGCGATAGCGCCCCTCGGTCCGGGCCGCCTCGAGCGTCTCCCCGAGGATCGCCTGGTCCTCCACCGGAGCGAGCGCCTCGGGGCGGAGCAGGACGTTCGCGACCGGGAGGACGACGACGGCCGGCTCGGCGGTCGCCGCGGTCGCCGCCGGGCCGGCCTCCGGGACGATCGCTCCGGCCGGGCACGCCGCGAGGAGGAGGAGGAGGGGCAGGGCCGCGGGAAATCGGGGCGCGAAACGGGCGGTCATCGTGCTCATAATCGTCGCATGTCCGACTCCGTCTCGCGCCGCGACCTCCTCTCCGCCACCGGCACGCTCGCCGCGTCCGCGCTCCTCCCCGGCCTCGCCGCCGCCGCGCCCCCCGCCGCCGCGGCTCCGAAGGGCGTGACGCTCTCGCTCTCGCCGATGCTCCTGAAGCTCCGGCACACCTGGACGATCGCGCGAAACTCCTCGACCGAGAAGAAGAACGGTCTCCTCTCGCTCACGGCGGCCGGCATCACCGGCTACGGCGAGACGGCGGCGAACGTCCGCTACGGCCAGAGCTGGGAGAGTGGCGAGGCGGCCTTCGCGAAGGTGAAGGAGGCGTGCGCCGGCCTCTCGCCGTGGGAGCACCTCGCCTGGCTGGAGCGGGCCGAGGCCGTCTCGGGCGGGGACTCGCAGGTCGTCGCGGCGCTCGACATGGCGCTCTGGGACTGGAAGGGGAAGG
>ENA-UPTA01000715-UPTA01000715.1-activated-sludge-metagenome-genome-assembly--contig:-NODE-715-length-38384-cov-8.272692_pt1 | contig 38384 bp, 28 predicted proteins | sample MGYA00238184_ERZ773361 | MGnify/ENA primary metagenome ERZ773361 (study PRJEB29100, sample SAMN05720205) | activated sludge metagenome | isolation source: anaerobic digester from wastewater... | reverse complement strand
TGGCTGCTTCCTTCCGGACCTGACCAGGTTCGCCACGTCGCAATGCGGGGGGGCCCGCCCGCGATCATTCTATCAGTCGCCGCGCGCCCCCTCCCGGGCATCGCCGGAAGTGCGCTGGCGGGCCGCCTGCCGGCCCTTCTGCCGGCACCGTCCGGGCGGCCGCGACGCCCCGCCGCCGGACCCCGGCGCGCGCGCCGCGCCTGTGGTATTTTCGCTCCAAAATCAAGGACACACAGCCATGGCAATCAAGCACGTCTCCGACGCCACCTTCCAATCGGACGTCCTCGACTCGGACGCGCCGGTCCTCGTCGATTACTGGGCCGAGTGGTGCGGCCCCTGCAAGATGATCGCGCCGATCCTCGACGAGATCGCCAGGGACTACGAAGGCCGCCTGCAGGTCGTGAAGGTCAACGTCGACGAGAACCAGACGGTGCCGTCGAAGTACGGCATCCGCGGCATCCCGACCCTGATGCTGTTCAAGAACGGCGCCCCGGTCGACACGAAGGTCGGCGCGCTGTCGAAATCCCAGCTGACCGCATTTCTGGACAGCAAACTCTGATTCGTTGTACCCTCGCGGCGCGCGCTCAGGCGCTGCCGCGCCGGATGCCCGCCTCGAGCGGGCTCCGCCTCTAGGGCAACATCCTGCCCGAAGTCCCAGGTCCCGATGTCTTCCTGCACATCCGCAGGCCAGACCCGCGCAGCGCCCGCCCTCCTGTCCGATCCGACCCCCACCGAAGATCGCTCGGCCCTTTCCCACATCTTTTTCGTCCCTTCCGGGAACCTGAGTCAATGCACCTGTCCGAACTCAAGGCGCAGCACGTATCGCAGCTGATCGAGATGGCCATCGGCCTCGAGATCGAGAACCCCCAGCGCCTGCGCAAGCAGGAATTGATGTTCGCGATCCTCAAGCGCAAGGCGAAGACCGGCGAGACCATCTTCGGCGACGGCTGCCTCGAGGTGCTTCCCGACGGATTCGGGTTCCTGCGCTCACCCGAGACGTCGTACCTCGCGAGCACGGACGACATCTACATCTCGCCGTCGCAGATCCGCCGCTTCAACCTGCACACGGGCGACACCATCGAGGGCGAGGTCCGCACGCCCAAGGACGGCGAGCGCTATTTCGCACTGGTCAAGGTCGACAAGATCAACGGCGAACCCCCCGAGGCGTCCAAGAACAAGATCCTGTTCGAGAACCTGACGCCGCTGCACCCGAACCGGGTGATGACCCTCGAGCGGGACATGGAGGGCAAGGAGAACATCACCGGGCGCATCATCGACATGATCGCCCCGATCGGCAAAGGCCAGCGCGGCCTGATCGTCGCGCCGCCGAAGGCCGGCAAGACGGTGCTGATGCAGCACATCGCCCATGCGATCACCACCAATCACCCGGACGTGACGCTGATCGTGCTGCTCATCGACGAGCGCCCCGAGGAGGTCACCGAGATGAGCCGCTCGGTCCGCGGTGAAGTGGTCGCCTCCACGTTCGACGAGCCGGCCACGCGCCACGTCCAGGTCGCAGAGATGGTGATCGAGAAGGCCAAGCGGCTCGTCGAGCACCGCCGCGACGTGGTCATCCTGCTGGACTCGATCACCCGGCTGGCGCGGGCGTACAACACGGTGGTGCCCGCCTCCGGCAAGGTGCTGACCGGCGGCGTCGACGCCAACGCACTGCAGCGTCCCAAGCGGTTCTTCGGCGCGGCGCGCAACATCGAGGAAGGCGGCTCCCTGACGATCATCGCCACGGCGCTGATCGACACCGGCAGCCGCATGGACGAGGTGATCTACGAGGAGTTCAAGGGCACCGGCAACATGGAGCTCCACCTCGACCGCCGCATGATGGAGAAGCGGGTCTATCCGGCCATCAACATCGCACGCTCGGGTACACGCCGCGAAGAGCTGCTGATCAGGCAGGAAGTGCTGCAGAAGATCTGGATCCTGCGCAAGCTGCTGCACGACATGGACGAGATCGCCGCGATGGAGTTCCTGCTCGACAAGGTCAGGCAGACGAAGACCAACCAGGACTTCTTCGACATGATGAAGCGGGGCGGCTGACCGCACGGCGGCGCTCCCGTGCCGCCTTGCAGGCACTCCCGTTTTCCCGGTATCATTTAAGGCTTGGCTGAATTCGCCGGAACCAAGTCGCCAAACCCGCCTGGCAGGCGCTCCTCTTCGTGAGGACGATCGTGCCGCCGGCACGGGCGCGCGCCGCACCCGAGGGGATCGAGCCCCGCGCACGTGAGGCGAGCAGTCCGCGCACCTGGGGCATGTGCATGGGGCGGGCGCCTCGGCGCGACGCGAATCCGCGCGTGGCGGCGGTCAGCTCAACACAAAGGAAGAATCACCGTGAAAGAAGGCATCCACCCGGACTACCGCGAAGTCGTGTTCGTCGACATGTCGAACGGCTTCAAGTTCATCACGCGCTCCACCGTGGGCACGCGCGAGACGATCAAGATGGACGACGGCAAGGAATATCCGATGTTCAAGCTGGACGTGTCCGCCGAGTCGCATCCCTTCTACACCGGCGCCCAGCAGCGCGTCAGCGAGACCGGCCGCGTCGAGAAGTTCCGCCAGAAGTTCGCGCGCAGCGGCAAGGCCGCCTGATCACCGGCGGTCGGATCGTCCGGGCGCATCGCGCGCCGGGCCTCCGGATGCCGGGCTGACGCCCGGCGCAGGCGACACCGCCGACGCGGCGGCGCTTCGCCCACTGCGTCAGATGTGCGACATGACAGGCAGCCACGGCTGCCTGTCGGTTTTTCGGGGCCGACGATCTCGTCTATCGTGCACTGATGCGTCCCTTCCTGGTCACTGCTGCGCAAGCCGGCAAGCTCCCCCGCTGGGGACTGCTGCTGCTGTGCGGACTCTATCTGCTGCCCGGCTTCGTCGGACGCGACCCCTGGCGCCAGGACGACGCCGCCAGCTTCGGCATCGCGCTGACGATGGCGCGCGGCGGTCCGGCCGACTGGCTGTCCCCGAACATCGCCGGCGAACCCGTGTACGGCGAAGGGCCCCTGCCGTTCTGGCTGGCGGCGATCGCCATCCGGCTGCTGCCCTTCGTCAGCGCGCACACCGCGGCCCGTGCGATGGCCGTCGCCGGGCTGGCGCTGATGCTCGTGGCGCTCTGGTACGCCACGTACCAGCTCGCGCGTCGCCCCGGCGTGCAGCCCACCGACCCGTTCGGCGCGTCGGCTTCGAGGATCGACTTCGCGCGGGCGATCGCCGATTCGGCATTGCTCGTGCTGCTCGGCACGATCGGCGTGATCGCCCGGGTGCACGAAACCACCGGTGAGGCCGCACAGATCTGCCTGAGTGCCTTCTACCTCTATGGCGCGGCGCGAGCCCTCGAGCGCCCGCGCTCGGGGGGGCTGATCGCCGGCCTGGCGATCGCGGCCTCCGTGGCCACCCAGGGCCCGTACCCGGCCTTCGCCCTGCTGCTGACGACCCTGCTGCTGCCCGCGCTCTCGCCCGCGTATCGGCTGATCGCACGGCCGTGGCTGGCGTGCGCCCTCCCCGCCTGCGCACTCGGCGCGGTGTGGCCGCTGCTGCTGACCCTCGATGCGACGGTCGGACGCGCAACGTTCGACGGTTGGCTCGCCTGGCACGCGTCGCTGGCCGGCGGACCAAGCACGCGCGGCGCGCTCTACCTGCTGCGCACCCTGCCCTGGTACTTCTGGCCGGCGTGGCCGATCGCCTTGTGGGCACTGCTGCGCTGGCGCGGCCGTCTGGGCGAGCCGGCGGTCGCGCTGCCGCTGCTCGCGTTGGCCTGCATGTTCCTCGTCGCCGTCAGCACGGCAGGCAACGGCGACGCGCCGCAGCTGCTGCCACTGGCACTTCCGGCCGCGATGCTGGCCTCGCTCGGACTGCCCACGCTGAGGCGCGGGGTCGTGAGCCTGATCGACTGGTTCGCCGTGATGACGTACAGCCTGATCGGACTGGCGGTCTGGGCGTACTGGATCGCCCTCGTGGTGGGGTATCCGCCGCGCATGGCCTACCGCGCAGGACGCATCGCGCCGGGCTTCGTGCCCGAGTACGTGGCCCTCGACATCGTGCTCGGCTCCCTGGCGACGGTCGCGTGGCTGCTGCTCGTGCGCTGGCGCATCTCCCGGCAGCCGCCGATGATCTGGCGCGCGGTCGTGCTCTCGGGCAGCGGCCTCGTGCTGGCGTGGTTCCTCCTGATGACGCTCTGGCTTCCGGTCTTCAACCAGCGCAACACCTATCGCGACGTCACCCTGCAGGCGGCCGCGACGCTGCCCCCCGGCTACCGGTGCGTCGCGCCCCGCGGGCTCGGCCCGGCCCAGCGGGCCAGCCTGTATTACTTCGGCGACCTGCGGTTCGGCGCCACCGAGGACGGGTGCGACTGGCTGCTGATCCAGGACGACGGTCCGGCGGCGCGCACCGATCCGTCGCCCGAGCCGGGGTGGATCCTGCGCTGGGCCGGCAGCCGCCCCCGCGACCCGGACGAACGGCTGCGGCTCTACGCGCGGGACCATCGCCGGTGAAGGGCGAGATCCTGCGGCTCGGCTGGCCGGTCTTCATCGGCCAGCTCGCGGTGATGGCCAACGGGGTGATCGACACCGTGATGGCGGGGCACCTGTCGCCGGTCGACATGGCGGCCGTCGGCCTCGGCGCGAGCATCTACATCACCGTCTACGTGGGGCTGATGGGCGTGCTGCTCGGGCTGTCACCGATCGTGGCGCAGCTCTACGGTGCCGGCGCCTACGAGGACATCGGCAAGTCGTTCCAGCAGGCGCTGTGGGTCGCGCTCGTGCTGGCCGTCCCGGGTGCGGTGGCCCTCGGATGGTCCGCGCCGTGGATGGCGTTCAGCCGGCCGCCCGACGAGGTGGCCGAGGTCGCCCGCGTCTATCTCTGGGCGTCGGCGGCAGGACTGCCTGCCGCGCTGCTGTTCCGGGCGTTCTATGCGCTGAACACCGCGATCTCGCGGCCACGCGTGGTGATGTACCTGAACCTGGCCGGCGTCGCGCTCAAGGTGCCCCTGAATCTGCTCTTCATGCACGGCGCGCCCGCCCTCGGCATCGAGGCGCTGGGCGGTGCCGGCTGCGGCGTGGCCAGCGCGCTGATCGCCTGGGCCACCGCGCTGGGCGCGCTCGTCTGGCTGCTCAGGGATCCGGTCTACCGGCCGTACCGCCTGCTGCGCCGCGCCCCGCCCGACGCGGCCCGCATGGGCGAGCTGCTGCGGCTCGGCCTGCCGATCGGCGCCGCCTATTTCGTCGAGATCACGTCGTTCACGTTCATGGCGCTGTTCGTCGCGCGCTTCGGCGCCACCGCGCTGGCCAGCCATCAGGTCGCCTCGAGCCTGACGGGCATCTGCTACATGGGCGGACTGGGCATCGCGAGCGCCACCAGCACGCTGGTCGCGCAATCGCTCGGCGCGGGTGATCCCGCGCGTGCACGTCTCTACGCACGCACCGGCCTGCGCATGGCCCTGGCCCTGGCGCTGTCGACGGTCACGGTGCTGTGGCTGGCGCGGACGCCGATCGCCCATGCGTACACCAGCGACGCCGGGGTGGCGGCAGCGAGCCTCTCGCTCATCGGGCTGGTCGCGGTCTTCCACGTGTTCGACAGCCTCCAGACCCAGCTCGGATTCATCCTGCGGGCCTACAAGATCGCCACCACGCCGATGGTGGTGTACGTGCTCGCGATGTGGGGCGTGGGGCTCGGAGGGGGCTACCTGCTCACGTTCGAGCCCGCACCGGACGGGCCGCTGGGCCTGTTCAACGGCGCGCGCTCCGGCGCACTGGGATTCTGGTCCGCCGGTGCGATCAGCCTGATGATCGCGTCCGCCGGTCTCGGCTGGCTGCTGCACCGGACCTGGCGCCGCAGCCCCTGACGGCGCGCGGATCCGATGGGACACGGATCCGATGGCACGCGGATCCGATCAGGCCGATGCGCGGATGAAGTGCTCGCGGTAGTAGCGCAGCTCGTCGATCGACTCGCGGATGTCGGCCAGCGCGGTGTGTGCGCTGCGCTTGTCGAAGCCCTTCGCGATGGCAGGCTGCCAGCGCTTGCACAGCTCCTTCAGCGTGCTGACGTCGAGGTTGCGGTAGTGGAAATACGCTTCGAGCCGCGGCATGTAGCGCGCCATGAAGCGGCGGTCCTGACCGATCGAGTTTCCGCACATCGGCGACTTGCCCTCGGGCACGAGCGGCTTCAGGAACGCAAGGATCCGATCCTCCGCCTGCGATTCGCCGACCGTCGATGCGCGCACCCGGTCGGTCAGCCCCGAACGGCCGTGCGTGGAACGGTTCCACTGATCCATGCCGTCGAGCACGACGTCGGGCTGGTGGATGGCGATCGCCTCGCTCTCGGCAACGATGCGCAGGTCGCTGTCGGTGACGATCACGGCCACTTCGATGATCCGGTCGATCTCGGGGCGCAGGCCGGTCATCTCCATGTCGACCCAGACGAGCCAGGTCTCGTTCGGCACCGCGGGAGGCACCATGACCGCGTCGGGGGCGGGGCAAATCGGCTGTGACATAATTTTTTCTCCAGCCCCGGATTCTGGCATACGCCTTGACGCCGATCGCCTTCAGCCTCCTGTTCGCCTGCGCCCTCGTCCTCTCCCTGGCCGTGCGCTTCTGGCTCGCCTCCCGACAGGTGCGCTGTGTCGCCGCGCACCGCGACCGCGTGCCGGTCGAATTCGCCGACCGGGTGACGCTGGCCGCGCATCAGCGCGCGGCCGACTACACGATCGCGCGGGTGCGGCTCGGGCTCGTCGGCGTGCTCCTGGAGACGGTGCTGCTGGTCGGGTTCACGTTCTTCGGCGGCGTGCAGTGGATGCACGAGGCCCTGAGCGCCATGTTCGGCGAGGGCGCCCTGATGGGTCAGGTCCTGCTCGTGGCGGGCGTCGCGCTGGCCGGCGCAGCGGTCGAGCTGCCCATCACCTGGTATCGGCAGTTCCGGCTCGAGGAGCGTTTCGGGTTCAACCGCATGACGCCGCGCCTGTGGGTCGCCGATCTCGTCAAGGGCACGCTGGTGTCGATCGCCCTCGGCGTGCCCCTGCTCGCGGCGGTGCTGTGGCTGATGCACCAGGCGGGCGCCCGCTGGTGGGTGTGGACCTGGCTGCTGTGGATGGGGTTCAACCTGTTCGTGCTGGTGCTCTATCCGACCGTCATCGCACCGCTGTTCAACCGCTTCGAGCCGCTCGCCGCCGGCCCGATCCGCGACCGCGTCGAGGCACTGCTGCACCGCTCGGGCTTCACGGTGCGCGGCCTGTACGTGATGGACGGCAGTCGCCGCTCCTCGCATGGCAACGCGTACTTCACCGGCCTCGGCCGCGCCAAGCGCATCGTGTTCTTCGACACGCTGCTGTCGCGCCTGACGGGTGAGGAAGTCGAGGCGGTCCTGGCGCACGAGCTCGGCCATTTCAAGCATCGGCACATCCTGAAGCGCGTGCTGGTCAGCTTCGTGCTGAGCCTGGGCGGTCTGGCGCTGCTGGGCCACCTCGCCACCCAGCCTTGGTTCTACCAGGGACTCGGCGTGACGCCGGCCGGCGACGCGCACGGCGTGGCCCTGGTGCTGTTCTTCCTGGTGCTGCCGGTCTTCACGTTCCTGCTGCAGCCGATCGCGAGCCTCGCGTCGCGGCGGCACGAATTCGAAGCCGACGCGTTCGCCGCGCGGCAAGCCAGTGCCTCGGATCTGGTCAGTGCGCTGGTCAAGCTCTACGAGGACAACGCCTCGACCCTGACGCCGGACCCCGTGCATTCGGCCTTCTACGATTCCCATCCGCCGGCCGCCCAGCGGATCGGACGGCTGCGCGGCCTGTCTGCGGCGTCGGCAGTTCCCGCCGCGTCCGTGCAGACGGCGTGAACGACACGTACCCTGCGATGAAACCAGTCCTCACGCGCCAGCAACTGCTGGAACGGAAATCACGCCCCCTGGCCCATGACCGTGCGATGACCGAGCCGCAGATCGCGGCCCAGCTGGCCGTCCTGCCCGGCTGGAGCCACGCCGGCGCGGCGCTTGAGCGCACGTTCGCGTTCCGCGACTACTACGAGACGATCGCGTTCGTGAACGCGGTCGCGTGGATGGTCCACGCCGAGGATCATCATCCGGACCTGCACGTCGGCTACAACCGCTGCACGGTGCGCTGGAACACGCATTCCGTGGCCGGCATCTCCGAGAACGACTTCATCTGCGCGGCCAAGACCGACGCAACCTTCGCGCGTACCGCCGCATGAGCGTGCTGCCTGCCGGCGTCCACCGGACATGACGACGCACGCGCTGGTGATCGCCAGCTACGGACGGCAGTTCCTGGTGCGCACCGACACGCATGGTGGCGGCGGATCGTCCGGTGGCGGCGGATCGTCCGGTGGCGGCGGCACGCTCGCTGCGGTCACCCGCGGCAAGCGTACCGACCCGGCCGTCGGCGATCGCGTGGCGATCCGGGTGCTCGGGGCCGACCAGGCCGTGATCGAACGCATCGAGCCCCGTCGCAACGAGCTCAAGCGCAGCGACGCGTTCCGCACCAAGTGGCTGGCGGCCAACGTCGATCAGCTCGGGATCGTGATCGCCGCCGATCCCCCCTTCTCCGAGGAGATCCTGCTGCGCATCCTGATGGCGTCCGAGGAGGCCGGCATCCCCGCGGCACTGCTGGTCAACAAGTCGGACCTCACCGAGGCGCGCGCACGGATCGAGCCCCGCATTGCGTGCTACCGGGCGCTCGGCTACCGCGTGTTCGACCTCAGCGCGCACGACGCCGCCGCCACGCGCGCGCTGCTGGCGCCCTGGCTGTCGGGGCGCACCACCCTGCTGCTCGGGCAGTCGGGCATGGGCAAGTCGACACTGGTGAACGCCCTCGTGCCCGATGCACTGCTGCGCACGCAGACCATCTCCGCGGCGCTGGCCACCGGTCGACACACGACCACCTTCACCCGCCTGTTCCAGGTGCAGGGCGAAGAGCTCGCCCCGGACACCGCCCTGATCGACTCGCCGGGCTTCCAGAGCTTCGGACTCGAGCACCTGTCCGAGTCGCAGCGTGCGCACGCGATGCCGGAGTACCGGCCGCTGCTCGGTCGCTGTCGCTTCCACAACTGCAGCCACCGGGCCGAGCCCGGATGTGCGATCCGCGCAGCTGCCGAAGCCGGATCGGTCGACGGGTTCCGCTATCGCCTGTTCGCGCGCCTCGTCGACGAGTACGAGGCCAGCGCGCGCGCGTTCAGCGCCCCAGCCAGGCGGCCACGGTGAGCAGCGCGAACAGCGCCACCCACAACACCACCGACCGCCAGACCAGACCGACGGCTCCGCGCAGGCTGTCGCTGCCCGGCTCCGCGCCCTGCCATTCGTAGCCCGCGTCCGACGTGGACCAGCGCGCCTCGAGTTCGGGATCGGCGATGCGCAGCCCGAGCGCGCCGCCCCCCGCTGCCAGCAGCAGCGCACGCTGATCGGCGCCCGTCCCGGCCGCGACGGCGCCCCGCCAGGCATAGACCGCATCCTCGAAGTTGCCGACGATGGCAAACCCGGTCGCCGACAGCCGCAGCGGCAACCAGTCGAGCGTGCGGTACGCCCAGCCGGCGAACTCGCCATAGACCTCGCCCGGACGGCTCCAGCGCCGTGCCACCATCTCGGACATCCGGTAGAGCACCGGTCCCACCGCACCCGGCAGCAGGATGTACCAGAAGAGCGGGCCGAACACGTGGCGATGGGACGCCACCAGCGCATTGGAGATCGCGAGGCGACACAGATCGGCCACCGAGCCGTCCCCCCCTGGGAAGGACGGATCCTGCGCACGCAGCCAGCGTTCGAGCGATCGACGCGCGCCGGCCACGTCGCCGGCCGCCAGCGCCAGCTGGATCTCGGTGAATGCATGGCTGAACTGCCGGAAGCCGACCGTCAGATAGAGCACGGCCACGTGCAGGCAGAACGTCGCCAACGGATGCACCAGAGCCAGCAGCCATTGGGCGAGGATCAGCAGTCCGACGACCGCACCGACCACCAGCAGCCAGCCGGCGACCCCGTATTTCCGCTCGCCCGCATTGGTTGCGCTCATCACGGCGTCGGACAGACGCGTGAGCAGCCGGTAGACCCAGTTGTTCTCGGGCAGTGGACGCCCCTGCTCGATGAGCAGGGCGAAGATCAGAGCGACGAATCCCATCTCGGCAACGTTTGCGGGCGCCATCCGGGCGCGCGTTTCTCCCAGGCGAAGCGTACCTTACCCGGTCACGCCGACAGCAGCCGGTACAGGTTGCGAAGCATCGCCGCGGTGGCGCCCCAGATGAAGTACTCGCGCTGATGGGCCTCGTGGCGGAACGGCATGGCGTAGAAGTCCCGCTCCTGGTCGTCGATCCGGATCCGCCGCCGCTCGTGGTGACGCGGATCCATCAGGAACGTCAGCGGCACCTCGAAGACCGCGGCCACTTCGGTCGGATCGCTGCGGACCGTGAAGCCCGGCCTGAGCAGGGCGACCACCGGCGTGATGCGATAGCCGGTACCGCTCCAGTAGTGCGGCATCAGCCCGAGGACTTCGACGAACTCCGGCGCGATGCCGACCTCTTCGACGGCCTCGCGCAGCGCCGTATCGATCGGCGTGCGGTCGTCTGCGTCCCGGCGCCCTCCGGGGAATGCGATCTGACCCGCATGCTGCCGCAGGTGCGCGGCGCGCTCGGTGAGCAGCACGCTGAGCCCCTCCGGATGCATGACGATCGGCACCAGCACCGACGCATCGGTCGGGTTGGGCGGCGGAGGCCGGGAGCGGTCCCGCGTGAACTCGGGCGCCCACGACGGCGGATCTGCGAATCGGGCGCGCAGCGCGGGTGCCGACAGTCGCGACGGATCGACCGCCGGAAGATGCGCGTCACGATGCGAGACCGGCACGAGCCGAGGATCGATCGGTAACGGTCTGTGCGCCCCAGGCGTCGAAGCACCTGCCATCCTGCTCACCCGCGTTCGTGCTGCCGAACCCAACAAGGAGCGCATCGCGGCGCTCTTCCAGCAAGAAGGGCGCCTCGCGGCGCCCTTCTTCTTGGAAGGACGCGCGTTGCACTCCCTTCCCGGCCGGACGTCCCTGCGGGACGCCCGTGTGCCTGCGACGGCCCGATCAGGACGCCTTCGGAGCCGACACGCGACCCGGCAGCTTTTCCTTGATCCGCGCCGACTTGCCCGAGCGGTTGCGCAGGTAGTACAGCTTGGCCCGGCGCACGTCACCGCGGCGCTTGACCTCGATGCTGGCGATCAGCGGGGAATACAGCTGGAAGGTACGCTCGACGCCCTCGCCGGACGACACCTTGCGGACGATGAACGAGGAGTTCAGCCCGCGGTTGCGCTTGGCGATGACCACGCCTTCATAGGCCTGGACCCGCTTGCGCGTGCCTTCGACGACGTTGACGTTGACGATCACCGTGTCGCCCGGGGCGAACGACGGGATCGTCTTGCCCAGGCGGGCGATTTCTTCCTGCTCGAGTTGCTCAATCAGATTCATCTTGGCTCCGTGTCCATCATGCACCGGGCGCTGTTGCCGCAGCCTGGCTTGCCGGGTCGGGTCCGCCGAACGGACCGCAACCACGCCAGACTGAGGGTATTGGATTCGAATACCCCGGCCAGAGGATGGGTGAACCGTAGATTATAGCCAGTTTCAGGGGCGGTCGTCCAATGAGCGTCCCGCATGCGCACCCACCCGTCGCCCGCAGACCTCCGGCCGACCGTGCCTTCCGGCCGACCGTGCATCAGTCGCGTTCGTGGGCGCCGATGTCTGCCAGGAAGCGCTCGTCGACCGGCGAGAGCCGGCCGGCCGCGCGGGCGGCCTGCAGGAGCTCCGGTCGCCGCTGCCAGGTGATCTCGAGCGCCCGCTCGCGACGCCAGCGCGCGATGCGCGCATGGTGCCCGGACAACAGGACCTCCGGCACGGGCAGGTCGCGATACCGCTCGGGACGGGTGTACTGCGGGCAGTCGAGCAGGCCGGTCGCGAACGACTCCTCCGTGGCCGAACGATCGTCGTTCAGTGCCCCGGGCACGAGGCGCACCGCCGCGTCGATCATCATCATCGCGGGGAGCTCTCCACCGGAGACCACGAAATCGCCGACGGAGACCTCCTCGTCGACACAGGTGTCGAGCAGACGCTGATCGACCGCCTCGTAGCGGCTCGCGATCAGCGTCGCCCCCCCACCCTCGACCAGCGAGAGCAGGCGCTCGTGATCGAAGGGCCGGCCGCGGGGCGACAGATGCAGCACCGGAAGACGGCGCGCAGCGGGCATGGCCTCCTGCTGCGCCCGTGCGGCCGCGATCGCATCGGCCAGCGGCTGGGCGAGCATCACCATGCCCGGCCCGCCGCCATACGGGCGGTCGTCGATGGATCGATAGGCGTCGGTGGTGAAGTCGCGCGGATTCCAGCGCTGAAGCTGCCACAGGCCACGCTCGAGCGCGCGCGCCGTGATGCCGTGCGCCGCGATGGCGTCGAACATCGCGGGGAAGATGCTGATCACGTCGAAGCGCAACACGGCCACGCTCATGCGATCAGTAATCGGGCTGCCAGTCGGCGACGATCGTGCGCGCGGCGGTATCGACCGACACGATCCAGGCGGGCACGAAGGGGATCAGCCGCGACTGCCCATCACCATCGTCGAGCCGGAGGACCGGGTCGGCGCCGTATTCGTCGACCGACGTCACCCGTCCGAGATCGATGCCCTCGGGCGTGAGGACCCGACACCCGATCAGGTCGGTCCAGTACACCTCGTCCTCGTCACCGGCGGGGAAATCGCTGCGCCGCACCGAGATCTCGGCGCCCTTCAGCGCCTCGGCCTGGTCGCGATCGTCGATCCCGCGGATGCGGCAGAGCAGAGCATCGGAGTGCACGCGCGCGGACTCGGCCCGGACTGCGCGCACGGCGGACGCCCCCTGGGCGAGCCACCATTCGCGCACCGTGCACAGCACCGACTCCTCGGGCGCGTTGAACGGTGCGACGCGGACAAGCCCCTTGACGCCGTAGGCACCCGACACACGGCCGACCACGACGAGGTCGTCGGGCAGGGACGGGTCTGACGGGAGGGATGATCCGGGCATCGTGCCACGCGGGTCATCGGACGTCATGGGTTGAACCCCGGTCAGGCGCGCAGCGCCGCCCGCCGCACGAACGCGACGGGCCGGATCCGAGGACATCCGCCCACGTGGGGGCGGAAAGCGGACTGCTGCTTCAGGCTGCCACCGGCGCCTGCTGCGTCTGCACCTTGGCGAATTCCTTCACCAGGCGCTCGACGGTCGGCGACATGATCGCGCCGTGCTGACGCCAGTGATTGACCCGATCGAGCGCGACGTTCATCGCGTTCTCGCCCTTGGCTGCGACCGGGTTGTAGTAGCCCAGACGCTCGATGAACCGGCCGTCGCGGCGATCGCGCTTGTCGGCAGCGACGATATGAAAGAACGGACGCTTCTTGGCGCCGCCTCGGGAAAGACGAATGACAACCATGCTGACCTCGGAAAAGGGTGCGAACCGGAAAAACCCGTGATTATAACGCGCAACCGCCCTCTTTCCCAAGCCCCCACGCGGCCGACGACGACGAGGCCTCCCGTCCGTTCAGCGCCCGTCCGTTCAGCGCCCGTCCGTTCAGCGCCCGTCCGTTCAGCGCGCGGTCGAGAAGCCGCTTCCGATGAAGTTGGAGGGGACACCCGAAGAGATGCCCGGCATCGGGGGATAGGCGGGCACGAGGGCGGACGGCGGAACCTGCGGCGGTCGCGGCGCACCCTGCCCCCAGTAGGGGCTGCGCAGGTAGATGGGCACGCGCGGCGCGGCGGCGTAGGCGTTGCGCTGTGCGCTCAGGATGTTCAGCCTGCGCGTCTCCTCGAGATCGCGTTCCCGCTCTCGGTGACGCTGGGCGAAGCCCTCGGCGCGCTTGCGCCAGTACTCGCGTTCGCGATCGGCGCGCGCGAGGGCATCGGGCGCGGACGAAGAGGCATACGTCCGCACCTGCATGCTGGTCGCACCGGCCTGGGGCTGATCGCCGAACACCACCGAACCGTCGCGTGCAACCGAGCGGTAGATGCGCGCACTCGGCGCCGCGAGGTCGAGGTTCTGGCCGGACATTGCCAGGGGCTCGGACGTCGTGGAGGCCGCCGCCTGACCGACGAGGCCGCACAGCGCTGCGATCAGTGCCGAACGCCTGACGACAGCCGAAGAGGACTGCGTGTTCATGGACTCTCCTCAAGGGGCGGGATCCGCGGCCCCGATCATCGTGCGCCCGCAGGCGGCACGTCGGACACGGGGAACAGCGCCATCTGACCGTCATGCCCGGGGGGCCTGAACAGATCGGTCCGCAACGCCACCCGGCCCTGACCATATCCGAGTCTACGCGAAGCCACGTCGAACCTCATGCGGAGGAGTTCCGCCCACTTGCCCTGACCCTTCATGCGGGTGTGATAGCGCGGGTCGTTCAGTCGGTGCGCGCCGGCACCGCCGCGCAAGTCGCCCAGCCGGGCGAGCACGCGCCGGGCCCGGTCGGGGAAGTGCACGTTCAGCCAGTCGACGAACAGATCCTTCAGCTCCCAGGGCAGGCGCAGCATCATGTAGAAGGCGCTCGACGCCCCCGCCGCGCGCGCCTCGGTCATGATCTGCTCGAGCTCGTGCTCGTTGACGAACGGCACCAGCGGCGCGATCGACACGCCGACCGGAATGCCGGCCTCGGAGAGGCGGCGGACGAGTTCGAGCCGCCTCCAGGGCGCGGCGGCCCGCGGCTCCCAGATGCGCGCCAGGGCGGGATCGAGGGTGGTGATCGTGACGTAGACGGCGGCGAGCCCGCGCCGGGCCATGGGCGCGAGCAGATCCACGTCGCGCTCGACGAGGGCGGACTTGGTGATGATCGTGAGCGGGTGATCGCAGGCAGAGAGCACCTCGAGCACCGCCCGCGTCAGGCGCCAGGTGCGCTCGATCGGCTGATAGGCATCGGTGGCCGATCCGATGTTGATGGGCTGGCAGCGGTAGCCGGCATGCGCGAGCTCCTGGCGCAGCAGCTCGGCCGCATTCGACTTGGCGAACAGACGTCGTTCGAAATCGAGCCCCGGCGACAGCCCGACGTACGCGTGATTGGGCCGCGCGTAGCAGTAGATGCAGCCGTGCTCGCACCCGCGGTAGGGGTTGACCGAGAGATCGAACGGAATGTCGGGCGACTGGTTGCGCGAGATGATGCTGCGCGCGACCTCACGCGCGACGGAGATCGGCGCCTGCGGACCCGGGCCATCGTCCAGGCCCCATCCGTCGTCGAAGGGCGTGCGCGCATCGCGCTCGAAGCGCCCCTGCGGATTGCTCAGCGCGCCCGCGCCCTTGACGAACACGAGCGGGCGTACGCCCCCCGCCTCCGCTGCGGCGGGAGGGTGGTTCGAAGGCCGGACGAGACGCGGGTTGGACATCGTGACGCGACAGGGGCGCCGCAGGTGGAACTGTATCGATGTACAGTATCATTGCACACCGTCCACCGGCCTGCAAGGCGCGGCGCCGCATGCCTGCGGGACGCCGTGCGTCGGGCCGGTGCCGCTGCCCGAACCGCCGGCAGAACGGCCCGCGCTAACATCAATTCATGCGATCCCTGATCGAGACCATCCGATCGATGCCGCCCGCCGGCCAACGCCGCCTGGCCCTGATCGTCGCCGTGACGGCCAGCCTGCTGGCCGCCGTCGCGATCTACACGCTGCATCGGACGATGCCGGTGCCGGACATCGGATCGAGCGCCGGGTCGACTCGCATGCCGCCGGCATCGAGCGATACACCCGCCTCCGGCGCCGCCGACGCGGCCGCCACCGGCGCGCCTGGCGCCGTACCGCCCGAGCGCCCGTCGGCCGGTCCCTCCGACACGACGCCTGTCAGCCCGACCGGAGCGCCGACCGTGGCAGCCGGGGCGCAACCGGCCGAGCAGGCCGCGGGCGGATCCGAGCGTACGGGCGTCACCGTCGCGGCCGATGCGGCCGGTCGCGACGGCCCTCGTCCCGGCACGCCCGCCGCGGGGGGAGGCGGTCCCGGGGTCCAGATGCGCGAATCGGGTGCACCGGTGTCCCTCCGGGTGCCGATGCCGCCGCCCCCGTCACACGAAGCCGATCCACGCACGCAGACCCCGGCCGACGGGAGCCGGCGCGACCGGGTCGCATCGTCGACACCCCCTGGGGCACGCACGCAGGCGCCCGCCGCGGCGTCGACGTCCCCGGCACGCGGCCGACCGTCGGAGCGTGCCGAACGGCCCGGCGCCGGGGGTGCCGCTGCGGGTCAGGAGGTGTCCGCGCCGCCGGGCGGGCGCGCCGGCGACCCCGCATCGCGCGCCGCTCCCGCATCGACGTCGCCCGCGCCTGCCGCGGCCGCGTCCGCGCAGCGTCTGGGCGCGCAGCAGCAGGCACAGTGCGGCGACAGCAGCTTCGTTGCCCGTTTCATCTGCGACGAGCGCGTACGTCTGCGCTTCTGCCGCGACCGCTGGAACGAGCATCCCGACTGCAACGTCGAGACGCCACGCAACAGCAACGACTAGGGCCTGTCCGAACCGGGGTGCGCGCTGGCGACACCCGCTACGGACAGGCCCTCGAGTCTGCGTTCAACCGCCGGGCCGGAGGGCCCGCCGGCATCAGAACTGCTCGTCGGCCAGGGCGAGGACGCCCGCAGCCCCCTGGACCACGCTCGCCGCGATGCCCGGGGCCTGCGTGAGCACGTGGTCGGCGAAGAAGCGTGCGGTGGCGATCTTCGCCTCGAGGAAGGCCCGGTCGCCCGTGCCGGACGCCAGCAGCTCGCTCGCCGCCAGGGCCGCACGCGCCATCTGCCAGCCGCCCAGCACGATGCCCGCCAGCCGCAGGTAGGGCACGCTGCCGGCGAACACGGCGCGCACGTCGGTCTTGTAGTGCCCGGCGACGAAGGCCACCGTCTGCTCGAGCGCGGCACTCCCGGCGGCGAGCGCACCCCGGATCGCGGCCAGATCGGCGGAGGCTGCCGCGCCCAGGGCCTGCTCGGTGGCGCGCACCTGCGCGATCAGCGCACGTGCCACGCCGCCGCCGTCACGGGCGGTCTTGCGACCGACCAGATCGTTCGCCTGGATGGCGGTCGTGCCTTCGTAGATCGGCAGGATGCGGGCGTCGCGGTAGTACTGCGCGGCACCGGTCTCCTCGATGAAGCCCATGCCCCCGTGGACCTGCACCCCCAGCGACGTGACTTCGAGCGACATCTCGGTGGACCAGCCCTTGACGATCGGCACGAGGAACTCATAGACGGCCATGTTCTGCCGGCGCGTCTCCTCGTCGGCCGCGTAGTGCCCCGCATCCGACGCGGCCGCGGCGACGTAGGCCAGGGCCCGCGCGCCTTCCGTCAGCGCCCGCATCGTCATCAGCATGCGCCGCACGTCGGGGTGCCGGATGATCGGCACCGCGGCCGCAGAACCGGCCACGTCGCGGCTCTGCACGCGGTCGCGCGCATAGGCGACCGCCTTCTGGTAGGCACGTTCGGCCACTGCTACGCCCTGCATCCCGACGGCGAAGCGCGCGGCGTTCATCATCACGAACATGTACTCGAGGCCGCGGTTCTCTTCGCCGACCAGATAGCCGACCGCGCCCTGCACGCCATGCTCGCCGGTGCCGACATCGCCTTTGCCGTCGCCATAGATCAGCACGGCGGTCGGACTGGCCTTGATGCCCAGCTTGTGCTCGATGGACGCGCACCAGACGTCGTTGCGCTTGCCCAGCGTGCCGTCGCCGTTCACCAGGAACTTGGGCACGATGAACAGCGAGATGCCCTTGACGCCCTCGGGCGCCTCGGGCGTGCGGGCCAGCACGAGATGGACGATGTTCTCGGCCATGTCGTGCTCACCGTAGGTGATGAAGATCTTCTGACCACTGATCCGGTACGTGCCGTCGGGCTGAGGCACGGCGCGCGTGCGCACCGCGGCGAGGTCGGATCCCGCCTGGGGTTCGGTCAGGTTCATCGTGCCGGTCCAGCGGCCGGACACGAGGTTGGGCACGTACAAGGCACGCTGCGCATCGGACCCGGCCGTCAGCAGCGCCTCGATGGCGCCGTCGGTCAGCAGCGGGCACAGGGCGAACGACAGGTTCGCGGAGTTCAGCATCTCGATGCAGGGCGTGGCGATCAGCTTGGGCAGCCCCTGCCCGCCGAACTGCTGCGGATGCTGCACCCCCTGCCAGCCGCCGTCGCCGAACTGCCGGAACGCATCCCGGAACCCGGCCGTGGTCGTGACCACGCCGTTCTCCAGCCAGGAGGGCTTCACGTCACCGTCCCAGTTCAGCGGCGCGATCACGCCCTCGTTGAACTTCGCCGATTCCTCCAGCACCGCCTGCGCGGTATCCAGCCCGGCCTCCTCGAACCCCGGGAGTGCGGCCACCCGGTCGATTCCGGCAAGGTGCTCCAGCACGAACATCATGTCTTTCAGGGGCGCGTTGTACGACATCGCTCGACTCCATCGAATGCGAAGAACAGCAGGGGCGCACCATGGCCGACCGCGGCCGAACGCGCCATGAAAAAGCGGCCGCCCGGACCGGAATGCATGAAGGGATCGCGCGGTGCGATGCGTTCAGGCGTTCCGGCGGGACGGCCGCGGTTCCGTGCAGGATCCACGCGGCGCCTTCGGGGAACGTGTTCCCGGGCAGGCGCCGGCGGCGGCCCGGAGGATCAGCCCAGTTCGGTCACCAGCTCGGGCACGGCGGCGAACAGGTCGGCGACGAGACCGTAATCGGCGACGCCGAAGATCGGGGCCTCGGCGTCCTTGTTCACGGCGACGATCACCTTGCTGTCCTTCATGCCGGCCAGGTGCTGGATGGCACCCGAGATGCCGATCGCCACGTACAGCTGCGGCGCGACGATCTTGCCGGTCTGGCCGACCTGCCAGTCGTTCGGCGCGTAGCCGGCGTCGACCGCAGCGCGCGAGGCGCCGAGCGCAGCGCCCAGCTTGTCGGCGAGCGGGTCGAGGATCTTGAAGTTCTCGGCGCTGCCCATGCCACGGCCGCCGGACACGACGATCTTGGCACCGGCCAGTTCGGGACGGTCGCTCTTGGCGACTTCGCGCGAGACGAAGCTGGTCTTGCCCGAATCGGCCACGGCGGCGATCGATTCGACCGCACCGGAGCCGCCGGCACCCGCGGCATCGAAGCCCGTGGTGCGCACCGTGATCACCTTCACCTTGTCGGCGCTCTGCACGGTGGCGATGGCGTTGCCCGCGTAGATCGGACGGGTGAACGTGTCGGGCGACTCGACGCTGGTGATGTCGGAGATCTGCGCCACGTCCAGGCGCGCGGCGACGCGCGGCGTCACGTTCTTGCCGAACGCCGTCGCGGGCGCCAGCACGTGCGTGTAGTTGCCGGCGACCGCCAGCACCTGTTCGGCGAGGTTCTCGGCCAGCTGATCGGCCAGGTGGGCCGCGTCGGCGACCAGCACCTTCGAGACGCCCGCCACCTGCGCGGCGGCCTGGGCGGCCGCGCCGCAGTTGTGACCGGCGACCAGCACGTGCACTTCACCGCCCAGGCGGGAAGCCGCCGTGACGGTGTTCAGCGTGCCGGATTTCAGCGTTGCGTTGTCGTGTTCGGCAATGACGAGTGCAGCCATCTCAGATCACCTTCGCTTCGTTTTTCAGTTTCTCGACCAGGGTCTTCACGTCGGGCACCTTGACGCCCGCCGAACGGCCAGCCGGCTCGGCGACCTTCAGCGTCTTCAGGCGCGGCGCGACGTCGACGCCGAGGTCGGCCGGCTTGACCACCTCGAGCGGCTTCTTCTTGGCCTTCATGATGTTCGGCAGCGTCACGTAGCGCGGCTCGTTCAGGCGCAGGTCGGTCGTGACGACCGCCGGCAGGGACATCGTGATCGTCTCGAGGCCGCCGTCGACTTCACGCACGACCTTGGCCTTGCCGTCGGCGATCTCGACCTTCGACGCATACGTGGCCTGGCCGATGCCCATCAGCGCCGCCAGCATCTGGCCGGTCTGGTTGGCGTCGTCGTCGATCGCCTGCTTGCCCAGGATCATCAGGCCGGGGCCCTCCTTGTCGGCCACCGCCTTCAGCAGCTTGGCCACGGCCAGCGGCTGCAGCTCGACATCAGTCTCGACCAGGATGGCGCGATCGGCGCCGATGGCCATCGCGGTGCGCAGGGTCTCCTGGCACGCGCCGACACCGCAGCTCACCGCGATGATTTCGGTCGCGGCGCCCTTCTCCTTCAGCCTGACCGCTTCCTCGACCGCAATCTCGTCGAAGGGGTTCATCGACATCTTGACGTTGGCAATGTCCACGCCAGTGCCATCGCTCTTCACGCGTACCTTGACGTTGTAGTCGACCACGCGCTTCACGGGTACCAGGATCTTCATCGATGCTCTCGCCGTCTTAAGTAAAACCGGGATTATAGGGACAGGACGCACCGGCCGACGCGATGCCCCGGGCGCGGGACTTCTTGTCAACCAATATTGACATTTGAAGGGTACGCCGCCAGAATCCGTGTGTCAACCTGCGTTGACATTCACAGCGCGCATCGCAGGCATTTCCAGCGGCAATGGCCCGAGGCCCCGCACACGACCGTTTCGCGTTCCGCCGACACGACCCAGACCCGACCGCACGCACGATGACCGCCGCAAGCCCCGCGAAGGCCGCGGCCGGCCTCCCGAAGCCGGCCGCAGGCGCCCCGAAGCCCGCGCACACGCCGGAGGACCTCGGCCGGCTGAACCTGAAGCAGCTGCTGCTGGCGCGTTCCGAATGGTTCGCCGACGAGATCATGAAGGGCGTCGAGCGCAGCGACTTCGCATTCCTCACACCCGCGCAGAGCCGGCTGCTCGCGGTGATGGCCGGCAAGCCCACGCACATGGCCGAGCTCGCCCGCCGCCTGGCGATCTCGCGACAGGCGGTCCACAAGACGGTGGGCGAGCTCGCGCGCCGCGGGCTGCTGGCCCTGCACGACGATCCCGAGCGCGGCAACTCGAAGCTGGTGGTCTACACCGACCGGGGCCGCCAGCTGAACCGGGCCGGCGCGCGCATGATCGAACAGACCGAGGCGCGCATCGCCGCGCGCATCGGCCGGGCGCGCCTCGAGACCCTGCGCGCGCTGCTGGCGTCCGACTGGGGCTGAGCGCTCCGAAGCGTGACGCAGCGCACGTCCGGACGTGCGGTTCTCCCGGTCGGCCGGATTGACACCCACTCTCCGCCCCCGCATACACCCTCGGGTACAGGATCACGCACGCGCGTGATCTTTCGCACACGCCAGGTGGCTCGCGCCCTCCGCGCGTGAACAGCGTCACGTCGGAACGCTGAGGTGAAGTCCGGGCGATCGGCCCAGCAGGATCCGCTTTTCTCGATTTTTCAATAACTTACGAAACTGGCACGACCATTGCTTTGTCTGGATGCATTCGCAACCCGCATCCCGAAAAGAGGTCACCATGATTCATCCCCTTCGTACCCTCGCCTGCGCCATCGGTGCCCTGTGCATCGCCGTGCCCGCGTCCGCCGCGCCGGTGACGTTCACGCTGAACTCGGGCGGCAATGCGCCGAACGGCAGCGACGGCGCAGGCGGCGTCAATCTCACGTCGGCGACGGCGGGATACCGCAGTGGCGCCACCTTCGTCTTCGACAACCCGAACGTGGCGGGCCTGTCGATGGGCACCTACTCGCCCGGGGTCGGCGTCTCGAGCCCGGACGCGAACTGCCCGTCCAGCACGACGCTGATGCAGGTGCGCAACTGCGACACCAACGACGACGAGCACTACATCGACAACGACCCCAACACCGCGAACTGGCAGTTCCGCACGCGCACCAGCAGCACCGCGCCCTACGGGTCCTGGAACAACGGATCGACGAGCAACAACTACGACGAGTTCGTGCGCCTGAAGTTCAACAAGGACGTCGTCGTGACGTCCGTCACCCTCACGCTGTACGACTGGGTGAACGACAACCAGCCGGGCAGCAACAACGACGAGCGCATCGACTTCAGCTTCAACACCGTGGACGCAGTCGACGCCGGGTGGACGAGCGGCCTGCGTCGCGGCAACTGGAACTCGGGCAGCACGATCACGATCGACATCGCCGCCTACGCCGCCAACGACTGGTTCGGCTTCGGCGCCGGCTTCGGGCTCGACGGCACCGGCTTCAAGCTGCGCTCCGTGACCGTGGAAGAAGCGTCGAAGGTTCCGGAACCCGGCGCCCTCGCACTGCTGGGCCTCGGCCTGGCCGGCATCGCGGCGACCCGGCGCACCCGCCGTCCGCGCACCGCCTGAGCGTCTCGCCCGATCGGGCCGCCCGGCCAGCCCGGCGCGGGCATACGGGCACGGAGCGATACAATGCGCCGTGCCCGCCCGTCGTTCCACCCACGCACTCCCCCTCGCGTCGATCGGCGCCCCCGCGTGCACACCCGCGCACCGCACCGCGACGCGCACCGCGGTCGCCCGGCCCCTGCTCGGCACCTCCCTCGCCTTCGCGCTTCTGGCGCTTCCACCGGGCCCGACCCGCGCCGCACCGGCCGATCCGCGGCCGGCGGACGTCCCTCCCGTGCGGGCACTGTCCGGCAGTTTCGGCCCCGTACGTGACGCCCCGGAGCTTCCCCAGGCCATCCCGGCCGCACCGCGCGCCCCACTGTCCGACCCCACGCCCGACGCCGCGCGCAGCGCGTCCGGCGACGTCGTGGCGGGCATGCTGCGCATCCGTGCCATCGACACCGGCCGCTCCGACCTCGATCTCGAGATCGTCGAGGTGCGTCGCGAACCCCGCGTGTCGGTGCTGCGGGTGCGTGGCCTGCACGCCCGCAGCACCGCCGGCTCCCGCTGGCTGATGTGCATGTTCAACACCATCGCCGTGTTGCGCGGCTTCGACCACTGGACCGCGGTCTACCCCGAAGCACCGAGCGAAGACGTGCTGCTCGGGTTCCCCTCCGGCCCCAACGACCGGATGGCGGTGATCGACCCGCGCTTCGGCACGCGCTGGGCCCTCGGCGTGACGGCCCCCATCGAACGCGGCATCCGTCTGTGCCGCCGGGATGCCGTCGAGCGCTGAATCCCGCGCACCCACCGTCGTCCGCGACCGCTCGGCGCCCGCCGACGGCCATCCGCACCACCGACCCGACCGGCGGCACGGCGCCGCGGTCGGACGGACTCGCCCGTGAATTTCGGCACATGCACACTCGGGCCCAAACCCATACCAGTTCTGCTTCAAAGAAAGGCAGATGGAAGCTCCAGCCGCCCAGCAATGGCTCGAACGCAAGATGTCGAGGCGTGACGACGTCGTGTCGGCGCTCGTCCTCGTCTCGTCTCCGGAGGGCCTGCGCACGGCCGCGGTGTGGCCGCGCGGATCGTCCGAGCAGCGCACGCTGGCCGACGCGGCGCGGGCGACGTTCACCACCGGTCTGATCGTCGACCGCGACGACCAGGACCTGCTGATTCCCGTGCGCGCGTCGCCCGGTGCGTCACCCGCGTCGGAAGCGGCGCTTGCACCCGACACGGCGCCCGCCGACACCGACGTCGCGCTGCGGGCGCAGCGGGTGCTCGCCAAACCGATCTTCTCCCGCGGGCGACGGGTGGGGGCGCTGGCCTTCGCGCTGCGGGATTCCGATGACGACACGTCCGCGCAGCCCCTCGCCGGGTCGCCCGCAGCCCCCCCTCGGCCGCGCACGGGACGACGCCGGACGCCGTCCGCGCACTTGCCGAGCCGGCCCGGCACCCCGGAAGACCTGCTCGAGGCGACGGTTCGAGCGCACCGGCGAGCGGCGCTCCGGTCGCACCGGCGGGCGGCGCTTCGGCGGCGCGGGCGACGGGCGGCGCAGCGCGGCGGGCGCACGCACCAGGCGCCGGCGATGACGCGAAAGGCCCTTCGAACGCGCGCGCACCGGAGCGCACCCGGGACGGTGCCGGCCCGGGGTCGCCCGGCGCAGCCCGCCTGCTCGACCTGGTGGCCGTCGCCCTGTCGCACGAAGGACTCGAGCGTTCGGCCGCCGCCGTCGCCGACGAACTGGCGGTCGCCTGCGACTGCGATCGCGTGGCGATCGGCCTGACCCACCGGCGGCTGATCGAAGTCCATGCGCTGTCGCACGGCGCCGAGCTGAACGGTCGCAGTCGCGAGCTGCGCGAGATCGCCGCGGCGATGGACGAGGCGGCGGACCAGACCGTCACCGTACGGTTCCCGCCCCAGCCGGAGGACCGGCCGCTGATCACGCTCGCCCATGCGGAGCTGGCGCAGCGCCAGGCCGCCGGCGCGCTGTGCACGGTGCCGATGGGCAAGGACGGGCGGATCGTCGGCGCGGTGACCTTCGAGCGCCGGTCGGCGCGTCCGTTCGAGCAGAGCACGATCGACTTCGCCGAGGATGCGGTCGCCCTGCTCGCCGAACTGCTCGAGCTCAAGCAGCGCCTCGAGGAGCCGCCGGTCGCGCGGCTGGCGGCCGTCGTCGCCAGCTACCCGAAGCGGCTGCTGGGCGCCGGACACGGTCGCCTGAAGATCGTGTCGGCCGCCATCATCGCCGCCGCTGCGGCGCTGACCCTGATCCCGGTGCCGGCCAGCGTCGTGGCGCCCGCCCACATCGAAGGCGCGGTGCAGCGCGTGCTGGTGGCGCCTGCCGACGGGTTCCTGAAGCAGGTGCACGCACGGCCCGGCGACACCGTGCGCGCCGGTCAGCTGCTCGCGGAGCTCGCCGACGAGGACCTGCAGCTGGAGCTGCGCCGCTGGGAGAACGAGGTCAGCCGCCACGAGACCGCGTACTCGGAGGCGCTGGCCCGTCAGGATCGCGCGCAGGTCGTGATCGCCCAGGCACGTGCGGGCGAAGCGCGCGCGCAGCTCGAGGTCGTGCGCAGCCACATCGAGCGCAGCCGCCTGGTCGCGCCGTTCGACGGCGTGCTGATCAAGGGCGACCTCAAGCAGCAGCTCGGCGCGCCGGTGCGCAAGGGCGACACGCTGCTGACCCTCGCCCCGTTCGAGCAGTTCCGCGTGATCCTCGACGTGGAGGACCGTGACGTCGCGCGCGTCCAGGCCGGCAACGTCGGGCGCATCGCACTGAGCACCCGCCCGGACGACACCCATGCGATCCGCATCGTCCGGGTCAAGCCGGTGGCGTCCACGGTCGACGGCCGCAACGTCTTCGAGACGGAAGCGGCCTTCGAAGGCCCCGGGCCGCGCGACCTGCGCCCCGGACTCGAAGGCATCGGCAAGATCGACGCCGGCAACCGGCCGCTGTACTGGATCATCGGCAACCGTGCGTTCGACTGGCTGCGTCTGACGTTCTGGTCGCTCAGCCGGTAGGGACGCGATGGGCTCGGGCGTCTTCAGCCAGCACTGGCACCGGGTTGCCGACCTGCACCCGCGGGTGCGCAGTCACGTGCAGGTCGACCGCCACTGCTACCGCGGCCAGATCTGGCACGTGCTGAAGGATCGCGTCTCCGGGCGCCAGCACCGGCTGAACGAAGTCGCCTGGAGCGTCGTCGGCCGGCTCGACGGCCGGCGCTCCGTGCAGACGATCTGGGAAGCCGCGCTGCACGACCTGGGCGACGATGCGCCCAGCCAGCCGGAGGTGGTCGACCTGCTCGCGCGCCTGCATGCGGCCGAGCTGATCGCGACCGAAGCCAGCGCCGACGTCGCGGCGATCTTCGACCGACGCGACGCACGCATGCGGCGGGCGCGCAGCCAGCGCATCAACCCGCTGGCGTTCCGCGTGCCGCTCTTCGACCCGACGTCGCTGCTCGACCTGCTGGCGCCCCTGGGCCGCCTGTTCGCGCGGCCGTGGATGCTCGTCGTGTGGGCGCTGCTGGCCGTGCTGTCCCTGGTCGCGGCAGGCAGCCACGCCGGAACGCTCGCCGCGTACGCGCACCAGCGGCTCGCCACGCCCGGCATGCTGTTCACCCTCTGGCTGTGCTATCCGCTGGTCAAGACGATCCACGAAACCGCCCATGCGCTCGCCGTGCGCAACTGGGGCGGCGAAGTGCACGAGGTCGGCGTCACCCTGCTGGTGCTGACACCGGTGCCCTACGTCGACGCCTCCGCCGCGTCCGGATTCCGTCAGAAGTCGCGGCGGATCGCCGTCAGTCTCGCGGGGATCATCGCCGAGCTCGTGCTCGCCGCGCTGGCGTTCTGGGCGTGGCTGCACATGAGCGACGGCCCGCTGCGACAGGGCGCCTTCGCGGTCATGATGATCGGCACGGTGTCGACCCTGCTGTTCAACGGCAACCCCCTGATGCGCTTCGATGCGTACTACGCCCTGGCCGACGCGCTGGAGATTCCGGGACTGGCGACGCGCAGCAACGCGTGGCTGCTGCGCCGTGCCGAGCACCTGCTGTTCGGCGTCGCGGACGTGACGGCCGCCACGGTGTCCCGTGCCGAACGCGCCTGGCTCACCGCCTACGGGGTGGCGTCGGCGCTCTACCGCTGGGTCATCTCCGCCGTGATCCTCACGTGGCTTGCGGGCATCTCCTTCGTGCTGGCCGTGCCGGCGGGCGCTCTGGTGGCGTGGCAGCTCGCGCTTCGGCCGTTCGCGCGCTTCGTCGACTACCTGGCGAAATCGCCGCGCCTGGCGCGCGCGCGCCTGCGGGCGGTCGCGGTCTCGACCGCGGGCGTCGCCGCGCTGCTCGTTGCGGTGTTCGTCGTGCCGCTGCCGTTCTCCACCGTGGCGCCGGGGGTGGTGTGGGTGCCGGAACAGGCGCGCGTGCGGGCGGGCGTGGACGGCTTCGTCGAACGCGTGCTGGCGGCCGACGGTGCCGAGGTGCGCGAAGGCCAGCCGATCGTCCAGATGAGCGAGCCGCAACTGCTGGCCGACTGGAACCGGGCGGGCGCGCGGCTGGCCGCGCTGGATGCCGCCTACCAGGCGGCGCTGGGGCGCAACGCGGCCGAGGCCCGGCAGATCGCCGACGAGATCGAGCGTGCCCGCAGCGACGCCGGCGTGCTGCTCGAGCGCATCGGCCGGCTGACGGTCCGAAGCCCCGCCGACGGACGTCTCGCACTGCCCAAGCCGCAGGATCTCGAGGGTGCGTATCTCGCGCACGGCACGCTGGTGGCGCACACCCTGTCACCGACCCTGCTGCGCGTGCGCGTGGCCCTCGAGCAGAACGACGCCGGCCTGGTCCGCGAACAGACGCGCGCCGTCACCGTGCGCATGGCCGAACACGGGCTGCTCCGCATGCCCGCACGGCTGGCCGGCGACATCCCGGCCGCGACCCGCGAGTTGCCGAGCCCGGCGCTGGGCGACCGCAGCGGCGGCCCGTTCATGACCGACCCGGCCGACGCGGACGGGATCCGCGTGCTGGATCCGGTGTTCATCGCCGATCTCGAAGTCGAGGGCATCCTGCTGGAACGCGTCGGCGGGCGCGTATGGGTGCGGTTCGACCACGGCGCGGCACCGCTCGGGACGCAGGCCTGGCGACGGCTGCGCCAGGTGTTCCTGCGCCTGCTGTCGGGCGACCGGCCGGCACTGGCCGTCGGCGTCTGATCGTCGACGGCGCCCCGCCATGAATCCGCGCGCGCACGCCGGTTCCCCCCCTCTGGACGGCCTGCTTCTGCCCGTGCCGGGCGCGCTGCAGGGGCGCTATCCGCAACGCCCGCTCGCGTCCGGCGATGCCGTCGACCGGATGCTGCGCCGGATGACCGCCGCCCTGCCGGAGGCGTTCGGCCGCCGGCGACGCGCGCGCTTCGTTGCGGCGGTACGGCATGCGCGGACACAGGCGCCGCCGTTCGGCTGCGCGGCGTTCGACACCTGGATCCGCACGGTGCGGGCCGGGGTCGGACGCGACGGACTGACCGACGACGCGCTGGCACCGGCGATGGCCGCGGCGACGATCGCGTGCCATCACGTGCTCGGGCTCGACCCGTTCGACACGCAGATCATCGCCGCGCGGGTGATGCTCGATGCCCGCCTGGCCGAGATGGCCACCGGCGAAGGCAAGACCGTCGCCGCACTGCTCGCGGCGGCCTCAGCGGCGATGGCCGGCATCCCCGTCCACCTGATGACGGCCAACGACTATCTCGCGGCGCGTGACGCCGCCGAGCTGGCGCCGGTCTATGCCGCGCTCGGCCTGCGCGTCGCCTGCCTGGACACGGACGCCTCGCCGCAGGCGCGCCGCGACGCGTACCGCGCCGACGTCACGTACGGCACGGCGCGCGAGTTCATCTTCGACTACCTGCGCGACCGGCTGGCCGGCGTGGGCGTCGGCAGCGGACTGCGGGGCCGGCTGCGTGTGCACGCCTCGGTGCCCGGCGCCGCGCCCGGCGCCGCGACGTCCGGCCCGGTGATGCGGGGGCTGTGCCTGGCCCTGATCGACGAGGCCGACAGCGTGCTGATCGACGAGGCGCGCACGCCGTTCGTGCTGGCGCGCGCCGAACACGACCCGGGACAGATCGAGGCCTGCCGGCGTGCGCTCAAGATCGCCGGGCGGCTGACGCGCGACTTCGACTTCACGACGCAGAGCGCGACCCGATCGGCCGAACTCACCGATCTCGGCCGGCAGCGCGCAGACCTGGAAGCCGCCGGCCTGCCCGGCATCTGGCGACATCGCCGCCAGCGCGAAGCGCTGCTCGAGACGGCCCTGTCGGCGCTGCACCTGTACCGGCGCGACGTCGACTACGTGGTGCGCGCGGGCAAGGTCGAGATCGTCGACGTCAACACCGGGCGCATCGCGGACGGCCGGGTCTGGTCGCACGGACTGCACACCCTGATCGAACTGAAGGAAGGCTGCGCGCCCTCCCCCGGCCAGCGGACGGCTGCGCAGCTCAGCTTCCAGCGCTTCTTCCCCCGGTACCTGCGTCTGGGGGGCATGAGCGGCACGCTCACCGAAGCGGCGGGCGAGCTGGCCTCCACGTACGGACTGCGCGTCGAACGCGTGCCGCTGCGGCGCGCCTCACGACGCGTCGACCTCGGCACGCGCGTGTACACGGATCCGCGCAGCCGCTGGCGGGCGGTGATCGCATCGATCCGGGCCCAGACGGGGCGCGGCCGGCCGGTGCTGGTGGGCACCGACTCGATCGCGGACTCGATGGCCCTGTCGCGACGCCTGCATCGGCTGCGCGTCGCGCACCAGGTGCTGACCGCCCACCAGAGCGCCGAGGAAGCCCAGGCCGTCGCCGGCGCCGGCCGGGCGGGCACGGTCACGATCGCCACCAACATGGCGGGCCGCGGCACCGACATCAAGCTCGACGACACGGCGCGCGCAGCCGGCGGACTGCACGTGATCTGCTGCCAGCAGAACGCGTCGGGACGGATCGATCGGCAGCTGTGGGGGCGCGCGGCGCGCCAGGGCGACCCCGGCAGCCACGAAACGTTGCTTTGCCTGTCACAAGGCTTGCTGGGCAGCCGATTGCCGCCACAATTACGTCTTTGGGTGTCGCGCATGGCGGCGCCCCGGGCGCCGCTGCCGGATGCACTGGCGCGCATGCTGGTCGCCGGGGTCCGCAGCACCGAGGAAGCGCGACACCGGGCCCAGCGCATGGCGATGATGCGCGCCGACGCGCAGCTGGCGGACAGCCTTTCGTTTTCGACGGAGTTCGAGTGACGCTCAAGAGCCACGCATCGATGCGGACGCACCACCGGGCCGACGGTCCGCGTGCCCGGTGCCCGCGCGCCGCGACGACGATCGCCTGCGCCGCCGCGCTGCTGCTGCCGCCGGCCCTGCTGCTGCCCGGCCACGCGCAGACACCGGGCGCGGCGCGCCCGCCCGCGTCCGCAGCCCCCGCATCGGCTGCGACCCCCGCATCGGCTGCGACCCCGCCCGGCACGGCCCAGCGCGCGCCTTCCGCCGCCGACGCCCGCCGCTCCGAGCCGGTCGGCTGCCTGATCGAACCCTCGGTCGTCGTCGACGTCGGCAGCCCGGTGATCGGCGTGATCGAGCGCGTGCAGGTCGAGCGCGGCGACATCGTGCGCAAGGGTCAGGTGATCGCGCAGCTCGACGCCAAGGTCGAGCGCGCGGCCGTCGCCGTCGCCGTCGCGCGTGCACAGAGCGAGGCCGAGGTCGCGTCGGCCGTCCAGGCGCAGGAGTTCGCCCGGCGCAAGCAGGAGCGCAACGAGTCGCTGTACCGGCAGAACTACATCTCGAACCAGGCCCTCGACCAGGCGGCCACCGAATCGCGGCTGGCCGACGCCAAGTTCTCGCAGGCGCAGGAGCAGCGGGTGATGGCCGCCCAGGAGGTGAAGCTGGCGCGTGCACAGCTTGCACAGCGCACGATCTACAGCCCGGTGAGCGGCGTGGTCGTCGAGCGTTACCTGAGCTCAGGCGAGCGTGTCGAGGAGAAGCCGATCGTGCGTCTGGCGGCGATCGATCCGCTGCGGGTCGAGCTGATCCTGCCGTCCACCCAGTTCGGCCGCATCCGCGTCGGACAGTCGGCGCGCGTGCAGCCCGACCTGCCGGGCGCAGGCGAGCATCCGGCGCGCGTGTCGGTGGTCGACCGCGTGGTCGACCCCGCCAGCAATACGTTCCGCGTGCGCCTCGAGTTGCCCAACAGCGGGTTCGGCCTGCCGTCCGGGCTGCGCTGCAAGGTCGCCTTCGACGGCTGAACGCCGGGCCGCGCCGTGGCGCGGCCGCCGCCCCCGTCGGCCGTCGGGCAGGCGGGTCGATCCGCCGATCGGCGTCCGGACGACCGGGCCCGCGCTTCATGCGATATCCCTGATGGGGAAAGTCCGCATGAAGACTCGATGAGAACACCAGGGACCCGGGAGGATGGGGTGATGCGCCGCATCGCGCGCGCAGCGCGCGCATGGCTGCGCAGCCGTGCCGCGCCGTCGCGCGCGGCCGACCAGGCGCGGCCGGCGTCCACCGGCCCGGCGCGCGCCGTCGCGCGCCGGGCGACGATCGAGGAATTCGAGCCCCGCCTGCTCTACTCGGCCGACTCGCCGCTGTCCGCCCTGGGTGCCGGGGCACTGGCCGCGCAGGACCCGCAGGCGCCACAGGTGCGCCTGATCGATGCCGACACCCACGACGGCGGGGAGGCCGCGCACACCATCGACGAGGGTGCGGCGCCGGTCACGACCACCGCCGATCCGGAAGCAGCGCTGCCGGCGGCCGGAGATGGCACCGCCCAGTCGCCGGTGGCGGCCACCGGCGACCCGCAGACCGAAGGCGACGTCCTGCTGACCGCCCTCGATGTCCAGGTGGCCGCCCAGGACGACACCGCGGACACGGCGGGTTCGCAGCCGGTGCTGGCCGGCCTGTCGCCCGCGCTGGGCTTCGAACGCAACCAGGGGCAGTCGGCGGCGCAGGTGGACTTCGTCGCGCGCGGTGACGGCTACGGCGTCTACCTGACGCAAGGCGATGCCGTGATCGACCTGCAGCGCGAGCAGCTCGGCCATGCCATCCGGCTGAACCTGGTCGGCGCACACGACACCCCGTCGGCGGTCGCCGAGCAGCCGCTGGGCGCGACCAGCAACTACCTGATCGGCGCCGAGGACCGCTGGGTGACCGACGTTGCGCAGTACGGCGCCGTGCGCTACGGCGGCGTCTGGGATGGCATCGACGTGCGCTACTACGGCACCGCGCGCCAGCTCGAGTACGACTTCATCGTCGCGGCCGGCACCGACACCGACGTCATCCGCCTGGCGTTCGACGGCGCGGCCGGCGTGCACCTCGACGACGCCGGCGCGCTGGTGGTGACGCTCGACGACAGCGGGCGCACGATCGTCTTCAAGGCCCCCGTCAGTCACCAGACCGCCGACGACGGCACGCGCATCGCGGTGGACAGCCGCTACGTGCTGCACGACGACGGCACGGTCGGCTTCGCGCTCGGCGACTACGACCACACGCGCACGCTGGTGATCGACCCGGTGCTCACCTGGTCGACCTATCTGGGCGGCACCGGCCTCGACAGCGCCAGCGGCGTCGACGTCGACGCCAGCGGCAACGTCTACGTGACGGGCCGCACCCTGTCGTCGGGCTTCCCGACGTCGGTGGGCGCGTACGACACGAGTTTCTCCGGCACCGGCGATGCCTTCGTCGCCAAGTTCAACAGCAGCGGCGGGCTGGTGTACTCGACCTTCTTCGGCGGCAGCGGCGACGAGTACGCCTACAACGTCGAGGTGGACGGCAACGGCATCGCCTACGTGGTCGGCCAGACCAGCTCGACCAACCTGCCGATCGTCAACGGTGCCAACACGGTCAGCGGCGGCGGCTGGGACGCCTATCTGCTGAAGCTGAACGCGGCCGGCAACGCGGTGCTCTATTCGACCTACTCCGGCGTGGCGGGCGACAACCTGCTCAACGACGTGGTGGTCAACGACAGCGGGATGGCCTGGGTGTCGGGCTACACCAACGTCGCCGATGCCGCCGTCGGCGTGCGCCAGTACAACACGGCCGTCAGTGGCGCGGGCTCGCTCGGCTGGACCGCCTTCTTCGGCAGCGGCAACGGCGTCGCCGAGCAGTCCTTCGCGATGGCACGCGATGCCAGCGGCAACCTGTACGTGACGGGCAGCGCCACCGGCAGCGGGCTGGCCACAGTGGGCGCCTACGACACCACCATCAGCGCAATCGACGCGTTCGTCGCACGCATCACGTCGACCGGCACGCTGAACTACTTCACCTACTACGGCGGCACCGGCAACGACTACGGCAACGGCATCGAGATCGACAGCACCGGCAAGGTGGTGATCGTCGGCACCAGCTACTCCACCGATGCGATCGCGAGCACCGGTGCCTACGACACCACCGGCGACTTCGCCAACGGCCAGGCGTTCGCGGCCAAGTTCGACCTCGCGCAGACCGGATCGGCGCAGCGCGTCTGGGGCACGTACTACGGCAACTCCGGCGTGATCCAGGGACACGAGATCGCCCTCATGGCGGGCGACCGCGTCGTGCTGACCGGACGTACCGAAGGATCGATCCAGACCACCGCCAATGCGCTCGATGCGTCGCTCAACGGCGGCGGCGACGGGTTCGTCGCCGTCCTGAACGCAAGCGGTACGTCGCTGCTGTACGGCAGCTACTTCGGCGGCGACGGCAGCGACACGCTGCGCGACGTCACGGCGGACGCGTCCGGGAATCTGTACGTGGTCGGCGAGACCTGGTCGACCACCGTGCACACGGTGGGCGCCTACGACACCACGGGCGACGGCACGAATGGCGACGCGGTCATCGCGAAGATGCAGGTCTTCGCGCCGCCGACGGTGACGCCGACCGGCACCACGCTGCAGTTCACCGAGAACAGCGCTCCAATCCAAGTCGACACCGGCATCACGGTCAGCGACAGCGACGGCACCCAGCTCACCGGCGCGACCGTGCGCATCAGTGTCGCGTACGACAGCACCCAGGACGTGCTGGCGTTCACCAACCAGCTCGGCATCACCGGCACCTGGAACGCGACCACCGGCACGCTCACCCTGTCGGGCACGACCACCCTCGCCAACTACCAGACCGCGCTGCGCACGGTCACGTACGCCAACGCCAGCGACAACCCGTCGGGCGCGGTGCGGACGCTCGAGTTCACGGCCACAGACAGCGACGGGGTCAGCAGCGTGGCGGCGACCCGCCAGTTGCAGGTCGTCGGCACCTACGACGAACCCGTCACCACCAACGCCAGCGCGTCGGGGGTGGAAGACGCGGCGAGCATCGCCGTCACGCTGACCGGCAGCGACGTCGACGGCACGGTGGTGGGCTATCGGGTCGACGCGCTCCCGGCGAACGGCACCTTGTTCCGCGATGCCGCGAAGACGCTGAGCGTCGTCGCCGGCACCGAATACGCGGCCACCGGGCAGGCCCTGACCCTCTACTACGCACCGAACGCGAACTACAGCGGCGTCGACACCTTCACGTTCTCGGCGCGCGACGACTGGGGCTGGTACGACCCGACACCGGCCACCGCGACGATCACGGTCACGGCCGTCAACGACGCCCCCTCGCTGAGCAGCAGTTCCCCCTTCGACGGCATCAGCGAGGACGACACCGGCAACAGCGGCATGGCGGTCTCCACCTACGCCAACCTCGCCACCGACGCCGATGCGGGCGCGCTGAAGGGCATCGCGGTGACGGCCGCCGACAACACCAACGGCACCTGGCAGTACACGCTGGACGGCACGAACTGGCTCGCGATGGGCAGTGTGTCGACCAGCAGCGCACGCCTGCTGCCGGGCGACGCGACCGCCCGCTTCCGGTTCGTGCCCAATGCCGACTGGAACGGCACGACCACGCTGTCGTACAAGGCCTGGGACCGGACGTCCGGCACCGCCGGTGCACTGGCGGACACCACGGTGAACGGCGGCACGACGGCGTTCAGTTTCGGCACCAACGGCGGAGGGCTGTACGTCAGCCCGGTGAACGACGCGCCGACAGCCACGATCACCCCTGCGAGCTACGCGGCCACCGAACAGGTTGCGCTGGCGTTGCAGGGTACGGGCCTGTCGATCGCGGACATCGATGCCGGCACCAGCGCCGTGCAGGCGACCGTGTCGGTCGGCGCCGGCGTCCTGAGCGCCGCCGCCGGGACCACGGGGGTCACGGTGTCCGGGTCCGGCACGGCGACGGTGACGCTGTCGGGCACGCTCGCCCAGATCAACAGCCTGCTGGCCGGCAGCCTCGGCGGCACGCTGGGGTACACCGCCAACAGCGACGCGCCACCGGCGAGCACGCTGCTGACGCTGACGGGCAGCGACCTGGGCAACACCGGCTCGGGTGGCACGCGCACGGGATCGGACACCGCGACGATCAACATCACCGCGGTGAACGACGCGCCCGCCGGCACGAACGGTACGGTCAGCGTCACCGAGGACACCGTCTACACGTTCTCGCGCGCCGACTTCGGCTTCACCGACGTCGACGGCAACGCCTTCACTCGGGTGATCTTCACCACGCTGCCGTCGCAGGGCACGCTGAAGTGGAACGGCGCCGCGTTCGCCGCCGGCGACTTCGTCACGACGGCCGACATCGATCTCGGACTGCTGACGTACACGCCGGTGGCGAACGCCGCCGGCACGGCCGTGACGAGCTTCACGTTCCAGGTGCGCGACGACGGCGGTACCGCCAACGGTGGAAGCAACACCGATGCGTCACCGAACACGCTGACGATCGACATCGCAGCCGTCAACGACACCCCGGTGAACACGGTGACGGGCGACGGCGCAGTGATCCCCGAGGACGCCGTCGTGCAGTTGCTGGGCGCCGTGTCGATCGCGGACGTCGATGGCGGCAGCGGGTCGTTCACCGTGACCCTGTCGGTCACGCCCGCCGCCGGGACGCTCAGCGCCAGCAGCGGAGCGGGCGTCACGGTCGGCGGCTCCGGCAGCAGCAGCCTGGTGTTGAGCGGCACGATCGCCGCGATCAACAGCTATTTCTCCGGCGGCGCCACCGCCCCGATCTTCACGGCCGCTGCCGACTTCAATGGTGCCGTCGCGTTCACCGTGCTGACGAGCGACAACGGCAATACCGGCAGTGGCGGCGCCAAGACCGACTCGGACACGGTCAACGGCACGATCTCGGCAGTCAACGACGCACCGTCGGGTGCAGACGGCACGATCCAGGTGATCGAGGACACGGTCTACACCTTCACCGCCGCCGACTTCGGGTTCACCGACCCGGTCGAAGGTCATGCGTTCACCGGGGTGTGGATCGACACCGCACCGGCGTCGGGCGCACTGACGGCGAACGCGAGTCCGGTGGGATCCGGCACTTTCGTGAGTGCCGCGGACATCGCCGCCGGCCTGTTCAAGTACACCCCCGCAGCCGAAGCCGCGGGCACCGCCATCGCCACCATCGGCTTCCGCGTACAGGACGCGGGCGGTACGGCCAATGGCGGCACGAACGTCGACCCGAGCACCAACACGCTGACGGTGAACGTGTCCGCAGTGACGGACGGGCCCGCCGACCTCGTCGTCGTCCCCGGTGTACCAGCGACCAGCGTGATCGGTGCCTACACGTTCGGCGCGGCAGAGAACCTCGGGCGCGACGACGCCGGCGGCGATGCACCGATCGTGCTCTCCGGCAGCCCCGCCCAGACGACCGGCCGTGACGGCTCGGGCGCCCTCGACCTCGCGGGCGGCGCGAGCGGCCAGTACGGCAACATCGCAGGCATCACCACCGGCGGCGCGATGACGATCGCGGCCGACGTGCGCTTCGACAGCCTGGCGGCCTGGCAGCGCATCGTCGACTTCGGTCAGACCCAGAGCACGGGCACCTATGCCATCTACGTCGGCCGCTTGGGAGATACCAGCGACCTGACCTTCACGCTCGAGCAGGACGTGGGCGGCGGCGTCTACAACGTGTACCGTGCCACTGCCGCGGGCGCGATCACCAACGGCAGCTGGATGCACGTCGCGGCCACGGTCGACGCCGGCGGCCAGATGTCGCTGTACGTCGATGGCGCCCTCGCGGCGTCGACGGCCGGCGTCGTGCCCGAAGTGGCCGTGCGCACCAACAACTTCATCGGCCGTTCCAACTGGGGCGGCGACGCACTGTTCGACGGTGCCATCGACAACCTGGTGATCGCCAACGGGGCGATGAGCGCCGGCCAGGTGGCCGCCCTGTACGCGCAGGGCAACACCCTCACCGTGGCGGAGAACGCGCCCAACGGCACGGTGCTCGGCACGGTGTTCACCTCCGACCCCGATGCCGCCGACACCCCGACCTACAGCCTGACGGACAGCGCCGGCGGGCGCTTCGCGATCGGCAGCGACGGCACGATCACCGTCGCCGACGGCAGCCTGCTCGACCACGAGAGCGCTGCGAGTCACACGCTCGTCGTGCGCAGCGCCGACGCGGGGGCACTGTGGCGCGACGAAAGCGTCACGGTGAGCGTGCTCGATGCCAACGACGCGCCCGTGGCCGCGGCGGCCGGCCCGTTTGCGATCGCCGAAGGCGGAGCGCTGGTCCTCTCGGCCACCGGGTCCTCGGACCCGGATGCAGGAGACGTGCTCGCCTACGCCTGGGATCTCGACAACGACGGCGTGTTCGGCGAAGCCGGCGAACCGACGACCGCCACCCCGACGGTGACGTGGGCGACCCTCGTCGCAGCGGGCATCGACGACGACGGCACGTACACGATCGGCCTGCGCGTGACCGACGCCGGCGGGCTGAGCGGCACCGCCACCACCACCGTCACGGTGACGGACACCGCACCGACCCTCACCGCGACCGGCGCGGGCTTCAGCGATGCCGGCACGGCCTACACGCTGAACCTGGCGGCCACGGATCCCGGTGCGGATGCGATCACGCAGTGGACCGTGCAGTGGGGCGACGGCACCCTCACCACCTACGCCGGCAACCCGGCCAGCGTCACGCACACGTACTCGGCCGCCCTCGCCGGCCTGACGATGAACATCACCGTCAGCGCCACCGACGAGGACGGCACCCACTTCGGCGCCGACGTGCTGGTTCCCGAATATGGCGGGGACCACGAGGTGCGCCGCTACGACGGCTCGGGGGCCGTCTTCCTGGGCGCCTTCGCCCAGGGTGACGGTCTGTTCGAGCAGGCGCAGGTGATCACCGGCCCGGACGGCAACCTGTACGTGAGCGGATTTGCCTCGTCGAACGTGCTGCGCTACGCGGCCGACGGCACCCTGCTCGGCACCTTCGTCGCCGCCGGCAGCGGCGGACTGGCCGGTGCCGGCGGCATCGCGTTCGGCCCCGACGGCAACCTGTACGTGGCGAGCTACGGCACCGGATCGGTGCTGCGCTACGACGGCAGCACCGGGGCGTTCATCGACACCTTTGCCAGCGGCGGCATGTCCACCCCGCTGGGCATCACGTTCGGCCCCGACGGCGACCTGTACGTCGGCGCCGGCAACCAGGTTGCGCGCTTCGACGGTGCGACCGGCGCCGCGCTGGGCAGCTTCGTGGCGCCCGGCAGCGGCGGACTGTCCCACGCCGAGAACATCACCTTCGGTCCCGACGGCGACCTGTTCGTCGCCGATTTCGACAACGCCAAGGTGCTGCGCTTCGACGGCGCCACCGGAGGCTTCGTCGGCGCATTCGTGACCGGGGTCGCCAACCCGGCCGGCGTGGCCTTCGCACCCGACGGCACGTTCTGGGTGGCGGAAGAGACGATCGGCACGATCAGCCGGTACGACGGCACCACCGGCGCACTGCTGGGTGACTACGTGGTCGGCGGTGGCCTGTCGGGCCCGGCCTACTTCAGCTTCGCCCCCGACCACCAGGTGCTGGTCGGCGGCACGTCGCTCGTAGTGACGACCACCGCCGACGTCGCCGACGGCGACACGTCCAGCATCGCCGCACTGCTGGCCGACCGCGGCGCCGACGACGCCATCAGCCTGCGCGAGGCGATCCTCGCGGCCAACAACACGAGCGGGCTGAACACGATCGGCTTCGACATCGCCGCGGCCCTGGTCGGCGGCGCGCATACGATCGCCCTCGCCTCGGCCTTGCCGGACATCACCGACGCGATCGTGATCGACGGCTCGACGGAACCCGACGCCGGCGCGCTCGGGCGCCCGGTGATCGAACTCTCGGGTCAGAACCTCGGTGTGTCCGCCGACGGCCTGACGCTGGCCGCGGGCTCCGGCGGCAGCACGATCCGCGGGCTGGCGATCAACCGCTTCCACGACGGCATCG
>ENA-UPTA01000713-UPTA01000713.1-activated-sludge-metagenome-genome-assembly--contig:-NODE-713-length-38467-cov-9.542643_pt1 | contig 38467 bp, 32 predicted proteins | sample MGYA00238184_ERZ773361 | MGnify/ENA primary metagenome ERZ773361 (study PRJEB29100, sample SAMN05720205) | activated sludge metagenome | isolation source: anaerobic digester from wastewater... | reverse complement strand
CATTAGAATACTGATCAAAATCCATGCACTTTTACGAGACATATTCTCCTCCATATTTAAATTTTGGTTCGCTGGTTTTTGGAATTGTGCTTTACGGTTTATATTTTTAGATCAACCACCTCCTTATTCGTTCTTCAGAGGGAACCATTAAATTGTTATGAACCTTTTAACACAATAACTATACCATTAATCCATTTTCAACCTCAAAAACCAAGAAAAGTCGAAGAAAAGTCGTGGGCAGCATTGTAATGCTGCCCACGTTCAAATCTCTTAAGGAACAATCCAGGTACCGGTCTCACCTTTGAGGGCACGGCCGATATTCTCGGGGTTCGTAATCAATGCCTGTTTGCCGCCATTTTCCAGGTACCAGATGATAGCCTGGATCTTGGGCGCCATGGAACCCTTGGCAAAATGGGTCCCTTCAGCCAGGTACTGCTTGGCTTCGGCCAGGGTCATCTTGTCAAGCCATTTCTCATCGGGTTTGCCAAAGTTAATAGCAACTTTCTCAACCGCGGTGGAAATGAGGAACAGGTCCGCTTTTACCAGGCGGGCGAGCAGGCTGCTTGCGAAATCTTTATCAATCACAGCAGCAACACCTTCATACGAGCCGTCTTCATTTTCGACAACCGGGATACCGCCGCCGCCGACAGTCACCACGATCACACCGGCTTCGATCAAGGCTTCAACTGCATCCAGCTCAACCACTTTGACGGGGATGGGGGATGCCACAACCCGGCGCCAGCCGCGGCCGGCATCTTCGACAATATTCCAACCCAGGTCTTTTTCGCGGTGCTTGGCTTCAGCTTCATCCATGAAACCTCCAATGGGTTTGGAAGGATTGGTAAAGGCCTTGTCATTACGGTCAACAGCCACCTGGGTAACCACTGTGGCCACTGCCTTTTTGATCCCACGCCTGTGCAGTTCATTTTGCAGGGTCTGCTGGAGTGAATAACCGATCGCACCCTGGCTGTCTGCACCGCAAACATCCAGGGGAACCTCGTGCATTCCTTCCACCTTGGCCGCAATTTCAGAGCGGCGCAAGATGAACCCAACCTGCGGGCCGTTCCCATGACCGATAGCGACATCCCAGCCGGCTTCGATCATATCCGCAATATGATAGGTGGTTTCTTTCGCAGCCTGGTACTGGTCTTCAACTGTCTGATGATTCTTATCTTTAATCAACGAATTTCCGCCAATGGCGACAACAGCAATCTTTTTTGACATACGAACCTCAAATTTTCTAGAATATAAGAATGTAATGCTTATCCTCTCCCAGAATGTAATCCCGGGAGAGGATATATTTTATCCCATTGTCAGCGCCATGACAGCATTTTGGGCATGCATGCGGTTTTCCGCTTCATCATAAACGACAGACTGCAAACCATCCATTACACCATCAGTAACCTCAATGTTACGGTCAGCTGGAAGGGGATGCATGTAAATCGCATCCGGCTTTGCCAGCGCCATCTTGCGTTCATCGGTAATCCAGTGCTCGTACTTCTTGATGATCTTTGCGCCTTCATCCGGATCCGGGGTGTGCACCATGGCACCCCATGATTTGGCATAGACGATGTCAGCATCTTTGAAGGCTTCTTCCATGTTATCAGTCACATCGAATCCGGCCCCGAATTTGCGGGCCTGTTCGCGCGCCATATCCATAACCTCGGGCATCAGCTTGAACTCTGGTGGATGGGCCAGGACGACATCCATGCCAAAGCGCGGCATTTGCAGCACAAGGCTCTGGGGGACAGACATGGGTTTCTGGTAGGATGCAGCGTAAGCCCAGGAGACAACCATCTTCTTGCGGCGCAGATCACGCCCCTTCTTTTCGATGATGGTCATCAGGTCAGCCAGGCATTGGAAAGGATGGTAGACATCGCATTGCATGTTCAGAACCGGAACACGCGATGCAGCAGCTACCGCGTTCTGGTACTTATTCCCGACACCCCAATCCACATGGCGGATGGCGATTCCGTCGAAATAACGTCCGAAGATCTCGCCGATCTCTTTGGGGGTATCGCCATGTGAGATCTGGGTGGTGCGGCTTTCAATAAATGCCGCATGCCCCCCAAGGTGAGCCATACCCGCCTCAAAAGAACCGCGGGTGCGGGTGCTGCTGAAGAAGAACAGCATGGCCAACACTTTATCGCGCAGCAAGGCGGTAGATTCATTCAAGGCGCGTTTGCGTTTGAGGTCAAACGCAACATCCATAACGGTCTCGACTTCCTCTCTGCTGAAATCAAGATCGCCGATCAAATCGCGGCCGTGTAAAAATGTTTGCATAGTTTATCTCCATTCGAGATAGCTCCATCCCGGAAATTCACCAGGATGGAGCTGGATTATTCTTATTCCATCGCGCCCAGGACAAGCGCCAGGAGCGCCATGCGCATCACAACACCATTGTAGGCTTCCTGCCAGTAGCGTGACCAGCGGGTGATATCCACATCGGGCGGAATTTCATCCATGCGGGGCAGGGAGTGCAGCAGGATAGCATCGGATTTGGCTTTATTGGCCAACAATTCCCGGGTGATCTTGTAGTTGGCTGGTGTAAAGCCGTGCTCTCCGGCTTCCTGGCGAGATTTGGTGTAATCGGGTTGCACCACGGGTTCAACCAGGATGACATCGGCTTTGGCAATCGCCTGCTCAACATGCTCTGCTTCGGTAAAGTTGAGGTTGTATTGTTTCAATTCTTCTTTGAATTCGGGAAGCAGGGACATTTCGGGCGGGGCAACAAAGGTGATCGGGCAGTCAAACTGGGTCAGGGCGTAAGCCAGGGAGTGCATGGTGCGCATGCGCATATCACCTACTGCCAGCCAGTTCAAACCATCGATGCGGCCTTTCTCGGTCCAGACGGTGAAGAGGTCGGTCAAAATCTGGGTTGGGTGTTCACCCCAGCCATCGCCGCCGTTGATGATCGGTATAGAAGCCCACTTAGCAGCTTCATGGGGAGCGCCTTGCTGGAAGTGGCGCATCACGATCACGTCACCATAGAACTCAAGCATCTTAACGGTATCTTTGATGCTTTCCTGGTACCAGTCGCCGGCCCGGGTCATTTTAGCATCCGAGAAACCGGTAACATGGCCGCCAAGCCGGTGCATGGCTGCTTCATGGGCAAGGCGGGTGCGGGTGCTGGGCTGGTAAAAAGCGGTTACCATGGTTTTTTCTTTGAGCAGATCCGAATTGCGGCGTGAGCGCGCAATCGGTTCAAGCTGCCGGGCAACATCCAGCACATGGAAGAATTCATTTCTCTCGAAATCTTTTAGTGAGAGAATATCACGACCTGCAAAACTACGCATTTTAGTACCTCCTGTATTAGGTAAATTAAGATTTTGTTCCCTCTACCCGGCGCACAACGTGAAAACGGAAGTAACCGGGCAGGAAATAACTTGTTGAGATATCGATCACCCGCTCGCCAGCATCATAAAGCTTGCTGGACATCATGAGTAGAACATCACCCCTTTGGATTTGCATGGCCCGCGCAATTTCAGATGAAGCTGCGACTGCCTGAATGGCTGCAACCGAAGCAGCCAATTGCAGGTCGCCTCGAGAGAGCAGCAGGTCCAGGACCGAACCGGTGAACCCGTTTTGCAATTCTTCATTCGTTAACACTTCAGCCGGCAGCTCATCTACCAGAAATGCCACCGGGCGAGATTCCGCCAGGATGACCCTGCTGACCGTCACCATTTCAGCAGAAACCGGCAGTTGGAACAGTTTCGCATGGGCTTTTTCAGCTGCGAATTGCTGGATCCGTAAAGTACCCATTGATACATCCAGTCCAATCCGGCCAGCCATGCTTTCGATACTCTCCAGGACTTCCAGCCCGGAATCGAGCACCTGTGAATGCCCTACTACAAAGGTACCCACACCTTGCCGGCGCCGGATCAATCCCTGCCCTTCAAAGGTGCGCATGGCTTCGCGCAAGGTGGCACGCGAAACCCCAAGCTTGTTCGCCAGTTCAGGTTCCGAGAGCAGCCGCTCACCAGCCGGAGTTTCGGCGATTAATATTGCCAGCTCCTGTTGCAATCTTTGAAAAGGGTGAAGCGTTTCATTCATAGCCATCAGGTATTACTTCTGGAAAACCAGTCCTCCTTTTATCAGCCCAGGTAAATCTACTTCATTCCAGTAAGTGGACAAAGTCAAATTTGACGGTATCCACCAGCCCCAGATCTGATATCCGTAATTCGGGGATAACAACCAACCCTAACAGGCTCAGCTGCATATTGGCATTCTGCAGGCTGCAGCCGCATTCTTTCAGCCCCTCCAGTACGGTGGCAGCTTCTTCGGCTACCCTGGCTGCCGGTTGATCGGACATTAAACCGGCGATTGGAAGGGTAACCTTGCCGATCACTTTCCCGTCTTTCACTACAATCTGCCCGCCGTCCATGGCAGCCAGGTGGTTTGCAGCAATTGCCATATTTTCGCCATCGGTCCCCACCACAATCATGTTATGGGCATCATGCGCAACTGTTGAGGCCACTGCACAAGGGCATTTGAATCCAAAACCCTGCACCAGCCCCATTTGCACCTTTCCCGTGTTGTGGTGGCGCTCGATCAATGCCAGCTTCATTACATCCCGTTTCATATCAGCTTGAATTTCGCCGTTTTGCGGGATGACAGTCATCAAAAGGTGGCGGGTTGGTGCCTGGTGTTCGATGATTCCGATTACATGGGCTGTATGGGGAAAGTCGCGCAAAGCCGGTATGGCAAAATCATCGGGGGTAAGCATGTGGGGAAAATGAACGGAATGCAAAGCCCAATCCGGGTAGCGCACCTGGGGATGGTCTGTAAGCAGTTTTCCATCTTCAACTACCACTTCACCGCGTGCAAGCACCATGTCTGCGCTGAAATCATTCAGGTCGGCAACCAGCACCAGATCGGCATGCCTGCCCGGGGCGATCATGCCCATTTCACGGGTCAGGCCGAAATGCTCTGCAGTATTGATGGTAGCCATCTGGATTGCCGCCATAGGGGTCAACCCTTCGGAGACCGCGTGCCGGATCGCCCTGTCCATATGCCCTTCATTAATGAGGGTTTCGGAATGAGAATCGTCAGTGCATAACGAGAAAAGGCGGATCTCAAGTCCATCCTCCAGGATCGCTTTAACCTGTTCCTTCACATCTTTCCAGCCGGAACCGTAGCGCATCATCACGCGCATCCCCTGCCGGGCACGCGCCAACGCATCCTCTTTTCGGGTGCCTTCATGGTCATCCTGCGGTCCGCCTGCAGCATACCCATGGAAATGCAGCCCCAATTCCGGGGAGGCAAAATGACCCCCAATCACTTTTCCCGATTGGCGGGTTACTGCCATCTCGGAATGCACCTTGTCATCACCGTTGTACACACCCGGGAAATTCATCATTTCGCCAAGCCCGATAATACCCGGCCAGGTCATGGCTTCAGCAACCTCAGCCGGACCAATGGTTGCGCCGGGGGTTTCAAACCCGGGAGCAGAAGGCACGCAGGATGGCATTTGCACATAAACATGGATCGGCTGCTGGCGGGCTTCCTCCACCATCAGCCTGACGCCGCGCAGCCCAAAGACATTCGCGATCTCGTGCGGATCAATGAACATGCCGGTGGTACCATGCGGCAGGACAGCCCGGACAAATTCACTCACCGTCAGCATACCGGATTCTACATGCATGTGACCATCCAGCAATCCCGGCACAAGGTGCCTGCCCTGGGCATCAATCACACGTGTTCCTTCACCGATGGTGTGGCTTGCGTCCTCGCCGATATAAGCAAACCTTCCATCCAGGATAGCCACATCGGTATGTTCAACAACTTCACCCGTTTGGACACACACCCAGCGACCGTCTTTGATCACCAGGTCAGCAGGAGTGCGCCCCATGGCACAATCTACAAGGGCTTTGGAACTGTAATATGCTAATTGCATTCGGTCTCCAGTTGGTCGATGCCTTTAAACACAGGGATTTCTATTCCGGTTAACCGCGCCGCGGCTTTATTGTGCTTTTCCACCAGGCGAGGCAGGTCAATCCCTACCAGTTCACCATCTTTAACTACCGGTTTGCCATGAACCACATTCCAATCCACATGCTGCGGAGAACAAAACACTACAGCAGCAACCGGGTCATGCAGCCCGCCGGCAAACTCAATTTTGTTGAGATCAATGCCGATGAAATCCGCACATTTTCCCGGCTCCAGGGAGCCGATATCTTTTCTTCCGAGTACCGCAGCCCCGCCGCGGGTTGCCAGTTCCAGTGCCTGGCGGGCTGTGAAAATCGGGACTTCAGCCGTGGAAAGCGATGCACCCATCAATCCTGCCCTTACACGGGCAACCAGCATGGCTTGCCTTGCTTCGGCAAGCATGTGCGAGCCGTCATTGCTGGCCGATCCATCCACACCGAGCCCAACATTGACCTTCGCTGCCAGGAACTCCTGGATGGGGGCTATGCCAGAAGCCAGGCGCATATTGGATGATGGACAGTGTGCCACGCCGCAATTATGCCTGGCAAAGGTATCAATTTCATCTTTATTAATGTAAATCGAATGGGCAAACCAGACATCCTGCCCTACCCAATCTACCTTTTCCATGTATTCCATCGGGCGGTAACCAAACTGCTCACGGCAAAAAGCTTCTTCATCTTCGGTTTCTGCCAGGTGGGTATGCAGATGAAGCCCGTAATGCCTGGCCAGCTTGGCTGATTCACGCATCAGGTCCTGGGTTACATTGATCGGAGAGCAAGGCGCTACCACGACCTGGAGCATCGCCCCGGTGCCGGCCTGGTGGTATTGCTCCACCAGCCGTTGGGTATCCCGCAGGATGTCATCCAGTTTTTCAACCATGCTGTCTGGGGGTATTCCTCCCTGGCTCTGGCCAAGATCCATTGAACCTCGTGAGGCCTGGAGCCGCAGCCCGATCGCCTGAGCCCCTGCGATCTCATCATCCAGCTTGCTGCCATTGGGGTACAGATACAGATGGTCAGATGCGGTGGTGCAGCCTGAAAGAGCCAGTTCCGCCAGGGCAGTTTGGGTGGAGGTGAAAATGTCTTCCGGGTTAATCTTGCACCAAAAAGGATAGTGCGCCAGCAGCCAGTTGAACAAGTTGACATTTTGTGCGGTTGGTACTGCCCGGGTAAGTGTCTGAAAGAAATGGTGATGCGTATTGATCAAACCCGGTAGGACGATATGCCCGGTCATGTCCATCACCTCATCTGCCGAGTCTGGCAGGCTTTCACTAGGTCCAACCCGCTCAATAATGCCGTCACGGATAAAAAGACCACCATCGGGTATTTCCCTACGGTGGTCATCCATAGTTACCAGGATGGAAGCATGGCAAAGGAGGAGGGTTGACATACATGTAGTTTAACAAGAATTAATCCGGCTGTCAATTGTCAGACAACATCAATTTTCTTAAAATAATTGCGTTTTTGTGCGATGCTATAATACACAAAGGAGTGAATATGAACGGACCTCTACCCCTTCTCGGCCTTTTCCTGCAGGAATACCCCGGCAACCTGGCATACCACCTGGTTTTACTCTTCTTTATCCTGGCAGTCATTTTCACTACCGCCATGATAGGCCGTAACAGCCGCTACCTGTACACCAGGCAAATGCGGCTGGGTCTGCTGATCCTGTTTGGGATCCAGGTGGCCATGCTGCTGGGCGCAGTTATTGCCTGGGCAGCCCGGTTGGATGCCCGCTTTATTTTACCTCCCCTAGACCGCTGTATCACTGCATGCAGCCTGGTTTGGATCAGCTGGCTGTGGCTTCAGGTTCAGCCTGAAAAGCGGATAACCATGGCTGCTGTGGTTCTTTCAGCACTGCTGGTGGTTCTACTGGGGGTGACTGTGGTATTGTGGCCCCCGCTTATGAAAAATAGCAACTTTAATTTCACCTGGCTGGCAGCGGTTTGGGACGGGCTGATCGCACTCCTGTGTGCAGGCGCGGCTAGTTTTATTTTTTGGAAACGGCATTTCCAGTGGTATTTTGGTTTCGTTATGTTCCTGCTGGTGCTGGCTGGCAGCTTGCTGCAATTTACGCCGGCGGGCAAGGCTGGGGATTATCCCGGCTTTATCCGGTTCGGGCTGCTGGCAGCCTTCCCGCTCCTTTTGTTCACAGCCCAGCGTCTTTTCCCGCCCCCCTTAAACGAAATCACCAAAGCGCAAGCCCTGCTGTACGGCGACCGCCGACGTTATTCTGCCGAACTTTCCACCCTTCAAGATTGGCTGCAAGCAGCCAGCTATACACCTGCGGCTGGTATCCACCCGGTAATAGCCAGGGCGGCAGCAAAAACATTGCTGGCTGATTTTTGTTATTTACTCCCATTACCAGGTGAAGGCAATAACCTGGTCTTTTTGTGCGGATTTGACACCGCCCATGAAAAAGAACTGCCAGGTGTAAGCAAATCCCAATCCGCCTTCCCTGCAATAACAGCGGCTGTAAACCAGGCAAAACCGCTTATCAAGAACACCGGACCTTCAGCGGACCTGGAACTGGATAACCTGGCAGATCTTGCAGGGCTGAGAACTGCAGCCAGCATGTTGTACATCCCGCTTGCAAATGCGAATTCTAACTGGGGCGGTTTGCTTTTCCTTACAACCCGGAACAACCGGGCCTGGTCTAATGAAGATATCACATTCGGTCAAGGTATCAGCCAACCCATCCTGGAACTGCTAAGCAGCACCGGAAAGAAAGCCTGCAATAAAGAGGAACAAACTGACATAGGGCAAAAGGAGTATCAAGACCTGGAAGCAGCGTTCCAGCAGGTATTGTTGCAGCTGAGCGAGTTCGAACAGGAGATGGACACCATTCAGCTGGATGCGCTTGCCGGCTTTAGCGAAGACGGTGAAGATCAGGCGGTCGGCCAGGAATTACAGCTTGCCCTCACAGAGATGGGGCACATGCAGGATCAACTGACCGAAGCGCACCAGAAACTGGCAGACCTGGAAACAAACAAACTGGACACCGCGCCAACCAGCGAGCTGAACAAGGAAGCCTTCAACCGGAATTCCCGCATAATCCTGGACACGCTGGATTCGTTAAAAGGGAAGACCGATCTGCTGATCACAGGTGCTACCGGGGAATTGACCCCTGTGCAGCTCAAATTCTTAAGCCAGGTTAAAAATGATTCGGACCGGATCCAGCTGCTAATTGAAGACCTGTTTTCGAACGCGATGGAAGACAGCCAATCAGCTTTTGACCTGGTTGAGGCGATTGACCTGGCAGTAGCTGAAACACGCACAGATTTTCAGGCCAAGAATTGCAGCCTGTACCTGAATGTTGACAAAACTATCCCTTCCGTTGCGGGCAGCTCTGAACCCTTCAAACGCATCCTTTGCCAGTTAATGCACAACGCGATTACGGCCAGCCAGCCTGGAGGGATGGTCCAGCTGGATGCCCGGCTCGACATGGCAGAGGATCAGCAAATCCTGCTTGTGGAGGTGACAGACAGTGGAGAAGGCATCCTGCCTGAAGACCTGGATAAAGTTTTTTTGGCACCCGATAATGGGGAAGATATCCAGGTAAGCGGCCTTGGTGATTTTCCCGCCGACCTTCGGGTTACCCGCTCCCTGGTGGAGTCACTCGGCGGCGAGATATCCGTTGAAAGTGCGGTAGGAGAAGGGACAACCTTTCACATCAGTTTACCCTTCGATTTTGCAGGACAAGGATTTGTGAAAGACGCTGATGAAGATCAAGGATGACCTGCTGCGCAGCTTTACAGCTGTGGGAGTTTCTATCCTGGTTCTGCTGGCGGGCGGTTTTATGGCAGCGTCAGAAACAGGTATACCTGCCGCATCAGGGTTAGTTGTTACCCAAACGGCATCGCCTACATCCACTGCCCTGCCTCCTACCCGAACCTTCACCCCGGAGTTCACCAGCACCCAAACTTCAACTCCAACCATCACCCTCACCTTTACACCCAGCCTGACATACACCATTACCCAAACCCCTACTGCAACTGCCTGCCCTGTTCCTGAAGGATGGGAACCTTACAAGGTAAAAGCAAAGGACACATTAAAGACCCTGGCGAAAAAGCGGAAAACAACCGTGGATGCCATTTTGAAGGGAAACTGCCTTTCCTCCAACAAGCTCTCGGCAGGAATGCAGCTCTACCTGCCATCGATTAACACCGCAACCCCTACCCCCGCTGCCTGCAAGCTGCCGCAAGGTTGGTTTAAATACACTGTCCAGGAGAAAGACTCCCTGGTTGGATTGGCAGATTTGCTTGGAGTAACCGTACGGGAGCTACAGGCGGCTAATTGCTTGACAGAAGATGCAGGGTTAAACCCTGGAACCGTGATCTTCCTGCCGCTTGATCCTGCAGACTTACCAACCAGAACTCCGGGCGCCATTCCAACTGTGGTTCCCCAGCCGATCACAACCCAGGATGGTTAGCGCAATGTCACAAGGCTGCAAGCGCGTCATCCTGATCATCACCATGCTCCTGATGCTGGCTGGCTGTGCTGTTCCTGGTTCCAGTATTAACATCCAGGCAGCCCCAATCGGCCTGGTGAAAAGCCCCGCCCCGACAGCGAGCCGGACTCCTTTTCAACCAATCCCTCCAACTTCCACCCACACGCCGCTTCCCTCCATTACTCCTTCTATTACCGCTACATTTACACTAACGCCTACACCAACTCCAACCGAAACTCCCCTGCCCTTTACCCCGACCGCTTGGTACTTTGACCTGGACTTGCCTGATGACCAGGAGACATTCCTGGTGCTTGGCTCGGATGAAAGACCGGGCGGCGGATTCCGCACCGATGTGATCCTGCTGGTGATCGTCAACCCATCGGAAGGGACAGCCAGTGTGGTGTCCTTCCCGCGCGATCTGTATGTTTACATCCCTTATTACGGCATGAACCGGATCAACACAGCCATGTACATGGGCGGGTTCAGCGGTCTGGCTGATACCATCGAATACAACTTTGGCATCCGCCCGCACCACTATGTAATGACGAATTTCAATAGTTTCATGGATATCGTGAATACTCTGGATGGAATCGATGTCCATGTCCGCAAGGAACTGGTGGACACCTGTAAACTCCCCATTGCTTACGGTGATTACTGCATCATCCAGACTGGTGTACAGCCGATGGATGGGCAGACCGCGCTCTGGTACGTCCGCTCACGCAAGTCAACCAGTGATTTTGACCGCAATCGCCGCCAGCAGGAAGTGCTGCTGGCATTGTTCAACCGCTTCCTGACCATTGACGGTCTCAGCCGGGCACCGGAGCTGTATGATATCTTGCGGGAAAATGTGGAAACCGACCTCAACCTGGATGACATCCTGCCCTATGTTCAACTTGCACCCAGGCTGGCTAAAGAAGGCCATATCCGGATGTATTCCATCGGCCAGGCAGAAGTTTGGAACTACGTTGCCGAAGGCGGTGCCATGGTCCTGCTGCCAAACCTGGAGGCGATTTATCCCATCTTGCAGCAGGCCACAACCCCCTGATTTTACTCTCTGGTGAATTTGACATAATACCATATGTGTTATACACTGAAAATTAACTATACGAAGGTTTACCCCGTCTGGAGGTCTTGCCATGAGTAACCAAACCCCAACGATCGTACACATCACACCAGGCTCAGCTCTAAAACCCGCTATTTCAGCCTGGGAGTACTACCTGCGCGACCAGGGCAGGTCGAGTTATACCGTAAAATCGTTCAGTGGGGATATGCAGCTCCTGGCATCGTACCTGCCACCTGATAAAGGCGTGGGTCAGATTTCAAATATAGACCTCAACCACTTTCTGGAATGGCTGCAGAATGAACGCGGAGTGCCCTGCTCGGCAAAGACCCTGGCACGCAGGATCACGTCGATCAAATCCTTCTTCCGCTGGCTGAATAAAAATGGCGTTATCCTGGTGGACCCAGCCGAGAAGATCCTGCAGCGCTCTGTCATCAGTCCTCTCCCGCAGGTTTTAACTGTAGAGGAACAGCAGAAAGCTTTAGAAGCGGCAGATAGTTTTCGGAATTCTCCCTCCCCTGACATAAGACCATACACTTTGTTGACGCTTCTGCTCGCCACCGGGATTAAGAAAGGCGAATGCCTGGGCATCCATATCAACCACATTGAACTGGATGCGCCAAACAGCTCGATCCTGTTCGTACGTTATGCCAGCCCGCGCAACCGTTACAAGGAGCGAAAGATTGACCTGCCGGGGGATTGGGTGGCAGTCTACCAGGAATACCTGGCCCAGTACCACCCAGACGGGCAGGTTTTCCCCTGGTCTCCCCGCAGACTGGAATACCTGTTGGAAGATATCGGAGAAAAAGCCGGGTTGACCAAGCACCTTTCATTTGATATGTGCCGCTGGACCTGTGCAGTGAATGACTGGACAGATGGGATCGAACCGGAGAAAATCCGCCAGAAAATGGGTGTTTCCAAGATCCAGTTCCGCGAGATCAGTATGAAACTGCGCCAGCTGTCTGAATTTAAAGCGTAGCAAGTTACATTGAAGTGTATTAAGCCAGGGCTTGTATATTTACCCTCCCTGGCTTTTTTATTCCACCCATAAATGAATAACCTGTCTGGTTAAATCAGTTACCCTGGCAGCATCGCTAATCCGGAACCCTGGCACCCACAATATAATCCCTGCTTGGCATACCAGCGGCCAGCGCTGACGCAGTTCACGCGGGACCTTTGTGTTTATCCAAAAATCTGAAAGCTTCATGGACTTCCCGTCCATCCCTAGGGGAGCAAAACGGTCACCCGGATTCAGGTTGCGTACTTGTAAATCCCCGCTTGTCTTTGCTGCATCCATGAATGCATGCCCTGCTGAGAGGAATCCTGGATGGCTGCGGGCTGCACCAGCTGAAAGCATTTCAGCGAAGATATGCTTTCCGGATGACAGGTTGACCTGCCCCGGGACGGTTAAGACTGATTCAGGTACTTCAAGTTGAAGTACATTTTCCTGCTGTTCCAGGGCATATTCAACTTCCCTTGCAAGGAAAACATTGTTCTCCACCAGCCGAATGCTCAGACCCTGCTCCAGGGCAAGCTCATTCGTGCGGGTCGGGCGAGCTACAAAGGAAAGGCAAGCCTGCACAGTCTCAAACGAAATATCCCGCGCATACGGGATCAAGCTGGCGATCATCCTGCGCATCAGGTTCCTTTGTGCACCCGCATGGAATTGGAGAAATGAAGGCTGCGGAAAAGCTACCCAGTCTTCATGCAGCTCGGGGTCCAGCACCTTCCAGGCAATCTCCAGCTCAGTTTGCAGCCAGGAATGGTCATCCGCCAGGGTGATGTTGCTGCGCAGCAGCACTTCTTTAATATTAGGGTTGTATGTCTGCAAATAAGGAATCAGGTCATTGCGCAGGCGGTTGCGGAAAAAGGTGTTTTCCCGGTTGCTTAAATCAATCCGGGGGGTTAGCTGGTATTCCCTGCAATAAGCCTCAATCTCATCCCGCCAGGTGTAAAGCAGCGGTCGGATCAGGGGGATCTTTTCATCCCATTCGGGCAGGATACCTGCCAGCGGCATGGCTTTCAGCCCATTCAATCCTGCGCCGCGCAGGAAGTGCATCAGCATTGTTTCGACCTGATCATCAGCATTATGCCCCACCAGTACAGCCTGGCCATTCATGCTGCGGGCTGTCTCAAATAGGAACTGGTAGCGTGCAATTCTGCCCGCTTCCTCCAGGGAAACCTTCTGCCGTAAGGCCAATCCTGGCACATCCGCCTGTCTGGCTACCACCTCCACACCCCATTCCCTGCCAAGTGCAAAGATGAAATCAGCATCTGTGCCAGAGTCAGGCCGGATCAGGTGGTCCAGGTGTGCCAGGATGATGTTGAAACCGGCAGTGTGGAGAATATGTGCCAGGGCAAGGCTGTCTGGACCCCCGGAAATGCCAACTACAACCGGTTGGGAACGGATTATGTTATTACTTTCAAGTCTGGAAATAATTTTGTGTAAATCCATTAATGTGATTATACTTTAATCAAATTTTATTCAAGCAGCATCTGTTTTTGTACCCCGCATAACATAATTGATGAATATGAACAGGTGAAATGATGAACGTAAGAATTTTGATTGTGGATGACGATTTTGAAACCCTGCGAATGATTGGTTTGATGCTTCAGCACCAGGGGTATGAGATCATTGCAGCCAACAGCGGCGAACAAGCGCTTGCACTGGCCAACGCTGAACAACCAGACCTTATCATCCTGGATATCATGATGCCCGGTATGGACGGATATGTGGTTGCCCGCCAGCTGCGGGCAAGTCCACAGACGGAAGATATCCCGATCATGATGTTCACCGCCAAAACCCAGGTGGATGATAAGATCGCCGGCTACAATGCCGGGGCTGATGACTATCTCACCAAGCCGGTTCACCCGGCAGAATTGATCGCGCATATTAAAGCCCTGCTCTCCCGCACAACCCACCGGACTGAAACAGTGACTAAAGGTGCCGAGAAAGGCACGCTGATAGGTGTCATCGCCAGCAAGGGCGGTTTGGGCGCTTCTTCGCTGACACTCAACCTGGCGGTCAGTATTGCTAAAAAGAGCAGGCTGGAAGTCATTGCTGCAGAGCTGCGCCCAGGATGCGGCAGCTGGGCGGTTGAGCTTGGTTTCAACCAACCTACCGGATTAAAAAACGTATTGCTAAGCCAACCATTTGAAATCAACCATGTCCTGCTGGAAAGGGAACTGGTAAGAACTACATTTGGGCCGCAACTCCTATTGGCATCCAGTGGGCTGCAAGAAGTCGATTCCTGCCACAAAGCTGAAAATGTCTATAAACTCATGCAGGTTCTACCCGAGATGGCAGACGTTGTCCTGGTAGATATCGGCGCGCCATTACTGCCAAATATAAACAAGGTGATCGAAGCTTGCGATGAAGTTATCGTTGTCATGGAGCCTTTCCCTTCCTGCATGGAAAGCACCCATGTATTGTTGAAAGACCTTGAAGAGCTCGGGGTTGGAAAATCCATATTGCTCCACTTAATCGTCGTGAACCGGGTGCGGGCTGATATGCAGCTCACCTTGACCCAGATACAGGACCAGTTGAAAACGAAAGTACTGCAAATGATCCCGCCCGCGCCAGAGGTGGCATTTTTTTCTGCCCAAAAGCATATTCCACTGGTCGAGCTGCAGCCTGAAGGGTTCCTTACCCAGCAGTTTGAACACCTGGCGGATATTTTCCTGGAGCGGTTAGCTAAATGACCAAACAGGCTGCCCTGGAAAACCTAAAACCAGCAGCCAGGATCCTTCAACAAGCCAAGCATGCAGTCGTCTTTACCGGGGCGGGAATATCCACGCCTTCAGGTATCCCTGATTTCCGTACAGCCAGCACCGGGCTCTGGATGAAAGACGATCCGATGCGGGTTGCTTCCTTATCTGCATTCAATGTTCACCCCAAATGTTTTTTTGCCTGGCTCAAACCCCTGATTTCGGCAATTACTGCTGCCAGGCCCAATCCTGCCCATTTCAGCATTGCCAGGCTTGAAAATGCAGGTGTGATAAAGGCAGTTATCACCCAGAGCATTGACCTGTTGCACCAGCAAGCCGGCACGAAAACCGTGCTGCCGCTGCACGGATCCGTGGATAAACTGGTTTGTGTAAAATGCCATGCCCGATTCCTCACCATCCAGTACCTGGAAGATTTCTTGCAACGGGATGTAATACCGCGCTGCCCAACCTGCAGCCGGTACTTGAAACCGGATATTGTCCTGTTTGAGGAAATGCTGCCCATGGAAATCTGGAACCAGGCCTATCAGCAGGTAGAACAAACGGATGTCATCCTTGTGTCAGGGTCTTCGCTGGAAGTTTATCCTGCCAGCAGCCTGCCGCAGTTCGCCGTGCAGAACGGCGCCATGCTGATCATCAATACCCTGAGCACCACTCCCATGGACAGTGAAGCAGACCTCCTGCTGCCATTTGATTCGGCGGAGATACTGCCCTTGCTGACGGGGATGGTGCTGGGCGAATGACCGTACTGGAAACAAAAAACGTCTACTATCGATTGTTCAGTGTGCTTCCCGCGCTTGAAAATTCGCTTTCTGCCCGGGGGCTGCTGTTCTCACTGGCTTACCATTCTGCCCGCATCTTAAAAGCAGAGACAGCGCAGGTGTACCTGGCTGGCAGGGCAGGCAATCCCGCTTTCTTGTATGCCTCCTGGTCACAGGATCAAATAACCTCAATAAACAACAGGACAATCAATCCCCTGGTGGATTGGGTCATTCAGCACCGCCGGTCCAGGATCCTTTCAGGCACTGACCCATCCCAAAGCCCGGATGGAGAAGCCGAAATTTCCAGGATGGTCAGAAATATTATCCTTGTACCCGTGATTGCCGGCATGCGTGTCATCGGTGCGCTGGAGGTCATTAACTGCCCCAATGTGCCTCAGAAACAGGATGAGGAGATGCTGCTGCACTTTGCGACAGTCACAGCAAACAGGATGCTGCGAAGATATTCCATCACCAGGCAGGAGCAATCCCGTCTGTTGATTCAGCATATCCGCACACCCCTTACCACCCTCAATACCATCTCTTACCTGCTGGAGCAGCCTGACCTGGCAAACCAGAAACGGCTGGAACTGGCCAGCGCATTGAGAACCGGATCTTCGCATCTTAATGAAACGATCGATGTTTTTGAAGAAATCGATGATTTGGATGAAGGCCGAACGCTTATCCAAAAACGGGAAACCGGCATGATGGAATTGCTGCATTCTGCCTGCCGGAAGGTAATGCCCCTGGCTGCTGAGCGCGGTGTCAGGCTTGCCTGTAACATGCTGGAAGTACTTCCATCCATTGACCTGGATTCCGTCCTCATGGAACGGGCGGTTATTCAAATACTGTCAAATGCTGTCCTGTACAACCGGAAAAACAGAAGGGTTTTGCTCACTGCCTGGTCAGAAGCAGGACAACTGATTGTGCATGTACAGGATAATGGAAATGGAATCCCGGCGGGCGACTTGCCAAAAGTTTTTGAAAGATTCTACCGTGCCAGAAACTCAGAAAAAGCCACGCCGGGTGTAGGTTTAGGCCTTTCGTTGTGTAAGAGTATCATCCAGGCTCATGGTGGGGAAATCACCATTAAAAGTAAACTGGGTTCTGGAACGGGTGTTACGGTCAAACTCCCTCTCGGACCAAGCCTTTAACGGCTTCCCCTGCGGCCGAACTGCCTTTCAAGCAGGTCAACTGACAGGTGGATCATGGTCGGCCGCCCATGCGGGCAGGTGCGCGGCGACTGGCACTTTTCCAGGTCCCGTAACAGGGCAAGCTGCTCCTCCTGCGCCATAACAGTTCCGCCTTTTATTGCAGCCCGTTTACAAACCCGTGAAGCAATCCTGGCTTCGATCTCGGACTGCATGGGGCTTTCGTCTTCTTCAATATCTTCGATCACTGCCCGCAGCAAGGTCTCGGGATCGCTTGAACTGAAAACAGCCGGCAGAGCACGAACACGAAACGCATTCCCGCCAAACTCTTCCACCAGGAAACCCAGGCTGTTCAGGGCATCCAGGCTGTCTGCCAGAGACGCTGCCTGGTGGGGTGCCAGCTGGACAGTGACTGGCTGCAGCAGGGGCTGCATAATAACCTCCGTGCTGCGTTGTTCCATCAACTTTTCAAACAGCACCCTTTCATGGGCGGCATGCTGGTCGATCAGGTACAGCCCGTCTGGTCCTTCTGCCACCAGGTATGTAGTGCCGATTTGCCCAATCAAGCGCAGCAAGGGCAGGCTTCCGGCCGGAAGACTATCTGGAATAGATGCCGCTTGCTGGGCTGTTTGAGGGATTGGGGGCTGCCCTTCTCCAGAAATTCCACCTTCATGAGCAAACTGCCAATCCAACCCGGTTGCCTGCGATGAGGTAACCCCGGTTTGTGCGGCTGCAGTACCCCAAAGTTTCTGTGGAGGGATAGCCGGAATAGGAGAGTATGCCATTACAGCCCGGCGCACAGCCCGCTGAACAGCGGAAAAGACCCGGTCGCTGTTACAGAAACGTACCTCAGCTTTGGCTGGATGGACATTGGCATCTACCTCTTCGGGCGGCAGCTGGATGAAGAGCACTGAAATGGGGAAACGCCCCACCATGAGCAAGCCGGAATATGCCTGCACCAGTGCTGCGTTCAATGAAGTATTCTGCACCCACCTGCCGTTGATGAAGAAGGTCATTTCTCTGCGGTTCGAGCGCGTTAATGCCAGCGGACTGGTAAAACCCCTAATGGTAAATTCGCCGTCATCAAACACAATCTCAAGCATCTGCCGGGCAGTATCCACCCCGTACAGACTGGCGAGTACTTCGCGCCTGTCGCCTCTGCCGCTGGTTTGTAACACGGTTTTGCCATCATCCATCAGGGTGAATTGCACCCCGGCATACGCCAGGGCGTAACGGGTTACCAGGGAATGCACCTGTTGCCTTTCGGTCGCATCGGTCTTCAAGAATTTTAAACGGGCGGGTACATTCGAGAACAGGTTCTCCACCCTGACGGTTGTACCAACCGGGTATGCCAGGTGTTCCAGCCTTCCGCCATCACCACCATCCACCACCAGGCGGGAACCGGTCTCTTCTGTTTGCGTCCTGGTTGTGAGGGTGCTGCGCGAAACCGAAGCGATAGATGCCAGCGCCTCACCTCTGAATCCCAGGGTGCGGATCGCAAACAGGTCTGCTGCCGAAGCCAGTTTGCTGGTGGCATGCCTTGTCACTGCCAGCGAGACTTCACCAGCCGGGATTCCGGTGCCGTTGTCGCTTACTTCGATCAGCTGTTTACCCGCCTGCTGGATCAAAATAGTGATTTTGCTGGCGCCTGCATCCAGGCTGTTCTCCAGCAGTTCTTTCACCACCGAAGCCGGTCGCTCCACCACTTCGCCGGCAGCGATTTGGGAAGCGACTGCATCTGGAAGGATATGTATTGGCATGCCAGAATTATATCAAGAGACACACACTCAGGTCGCATATCTGCCGGAGATATGGTTTAATACCCCCATGTCTGTCACCGTAAAAGTTCACCTGTATGCAACCTTCAAATTGATTGCAGGGCAAAAAGAATTCGAGCTTGTGCTGCCGGATCAAGTAAGCATAGGTGAAGCAATCCATATCTTTCTTGAAATTGCCCCTGCCCTGAAGCCCCACTGGCTGAACCATGAGGGTGAATTGCACATCCATGTACATTCATTTTTGAATGGAACAGATGTATCCACACTGCCACTGGGTATGGCAACCAGGCTGAAGCAAGGGGATATTCTTGAATTCATCCCTCCTGTTGCAGGCGGACAATCTCCTGAACTGATTGACGAATGAATTTATTCCGTGTATGATGAATTTGCCCGGGTTGGCCGGGTGACCGCGTCGCAGCCCCTGGCTGCGCCGAGGAAAGTCCGCACTCCTGAGAGCATGGCGCCGGGTAACACCCGGGACGGGGCAACCTGTCGGATCGGGCCACAGAAACATACCGCCTGCAAGCTGCCTTCCCACCAGGGAAGCCGGTAAGCGGCAAGGGTGAAATGGCGGTGCAAGAGACCACCGGCGTTTGCAGTAATGCAGCGGCCAGGCAACCCCCGCCAGGAGCAAGGTCAAGCAGGAACATGTGGAGGCTGCTCGTCTCCCTTAAGTTCCGGGTAGACTGCTGGAGCGTGCTGGTAACAGCCCGCCGAGAGAGATGGTCACCACCATGGGAGCCGTCCTTCGGGATACCCTCTCGTGTACAAAATGCGGCTTACAGGCCAACCCGGCTTTTCATTTAACCCATCCCATGTCCAAAACCCCATCGAGGGGTAAATGCGGCTTACAGGCCAACCCTGTTATTTCTATTTCCTGTTTCAATTAAGGTTATCTCTACTCGCAGGTTTCCGGGACGGGGATCACCTGCCCGTCATCTGTGTAAGTGATGTCAGGCAGCAGCCCATAGGATGTGCCAAAGTATTCATCAAAAATAATGCGGAAGATGTTTACCGGGGTTATGGATGGGTATAACACCTTTTCCGCCCCATCTGGCAGGTAGACCGCAAAGAAGTTCTTGGCCCGGTTCGCATCCCGGACGCCGTGATCACCCATCAGCACGATGATTGGTGGTGTCTCCGATTGGTCCAGTATCTCAGCCAGGATTGTTTCCAGCCGGTTATTGAGAAAAGTAATCTCACCGGTATACCCCTTCTGCAGGTACTCCTCGTTGACCGGTCCGGCCATGTCACCGCTGTAATACCCGGGATCAGTCAGGATAGTTCCGTCCGCGCCGAATACATACGGCACATGCGGGATCAGGATGTGGCTGAAGGTAAAGGTTGGATCCCTGTCAGCGGCAATTGATGGTAACGCCTGCAGTACGAACAATTGCTTTTCGATATGGTCGCGGTATGGATGCGATTGAATGGCATCATCCACCACCCGGGTTTTCACATCCAGGTCATTGAATAACAACAAGGCTGTACTTTTCAGCCACATTTGCTCAAACGCGTTCAGCTGCTGCCAGGTGATTGACGATTGCGCTTCACCCAGGTATATATCGGCATCTTTGATTCGGCTCCAGTCATAACTGGTCTCAAATGCAACTGTTTTGTAGCCGAGGCGCTGCAACTGGTGGCGTACAAGGCTTTCCTTCATCAAGACCCAGATGTTGTCATCCAATGCAACGGTCTGAAGCCTTTCTTTAAGCCCAGGCAGGTATTCCAGATTTAAAGCGGCAGTCAGCGCTCCCTGGGTATATGTGTAATTGGTCTGGCTGCACTCAGCCACGTAGAAACCCATTGCCTTCAGGTTGGAAACAAAAGCAGAATTGTCGAATCCAAAATCAGATGCCAGGGCTTTTGAACTGGTGTAGGTATCCAGCACAATAAAGTACACATCCGGCAGGTTATCCGGGTTATCAGGCTGCAGCTCCGGCTGGGCAAAAGTCCATTGAGGTGCTTCCTTTTCTGCTCGTGAGGTGGTGAATGAAAAGGACACCAGCTGGAATGAAGGGAAGACAAGCAGGACCAACCCGGCAATATTTAATACGCGGGTAAGGGTTGAAAACCTGGATTGTTTGCGCAATACAAGGATAGTGCTTGCAGCAGCGATCACCAGGTAAACGGGCAGTAAAAAACGGTGCCTGCCAAGTGTGGACAGCCAGGCTGCGCTTCCTTCCAGCAGATGATAAACATGACCATAGGTGATAAACAGAGTTATCCAGATGGCTGCAAGCAAGCCGGCTTTACCTGGGTTTTTCAACAGCAGCCAGAGCAGCGCCACTAGCAGCATGGAGGATGCCAGTAACAGAAGCAGGGGGCGCATCACCACACTGAACTCAACTTCACTGCGGTTAGCCGCCAGCAAAGCCAGGGCAGAATAAGCTGAAAGAAGGATGGGATAGACTGGCAAATCTCTGGCTTTTTGCATGCCCTGTACTATAGCCTTCAGGTGCACCGCTGTCAAGGAAATTAAAAGATCCACCCGGAAGGTTTTCCACCCAGGTGGATGTCATCTAAGCTTGCGGGTAATTTTCAGTCATCCAGCAGGCGGCGTTCGCCCTGCAGTGACTGGATATGGCTGATTTCCTGGGAGACTTCAAGTGTACCGCGATACTTGCCAGCCTCATCGAACATGGCAAAGTAGCGGATGTAAACAAAGATTTCACCCATCTTGATCCAAAATTCTGCCACTTTCCGCTTACCAGAGCGGAAATCATCCAGGATCTTTTGCACGGTATGAACGCTGGATGCCGGGTGGCAGTTCTGGACCGCCCTGCCGATGATGGCAGGCGTTCGGGGGAACAACCGGTCAGGCGTCTGGGAAAAGTAACGCACTTCATCGTTCTCATCAACAAAGGTGATATCCACCGGCAGTGTCTTCAACATCAGGTCGATCTGGTCCTGGGTCAATACTCCGGTATTCAACGGGATCATAATTTCAGGCATGTTACTGGTTTCCTTTACAAATGGTATGGTTTCGATTTTCTGTGGTGCAGTTTTTGGTTTCCACTGGTCACCGGGGGTGACCACAAAATATCCGATCTGGTTCTCTTCCGCCCTTATGGCAGCCCAATCCTCTTCATGCAGCTTTTCCAGTGCAGCTGGAATGAGGATTTTCTCCTCCTTGTAAATCATTTCGGTCATGGCTGTGAACAATTCTTTGAAAACGGCAAAGGCAGTTTGTTTATCAACTACATCGGTCTTCAAGAACTCACCTAACTTCTTGATGTTAGCGCGGATTTCATCATGGATGCCCCACATGACACGCGAAGGCCCATAGAACTGGTATTTTTCCAGGTAGGGGAAGAGCTGGTTCTCTTTGCGCTCGTAGTGACGGATAAACCCACTCACCCTTTCGAGCTGCTGCTTGAGTACAGGCAGGAGAGCCTGGTTGTCTGATTCTGCAAATTTGCCGAAAGTGATATCCATCTCATCAAGCAGCCTGGCCAGCACCTGGTTTTCAGCCCGGTAGGTGAAAACGGGATGCCCCGGAATACTCTCCGGTTGGGCTTCTTTATCCAGGCTCTCGCGGAAAACTGCCACGTGCACATCGCACAGGTTCTGGACTTCTTCGACCGGCAGCCCCTCTTCGATCAGCATCTGTTCCACAGCTGCAATCTCCGCTGAGGTGGCTTCGCTTGCCAGCTTGCCGAATTCTGCTTTTACATCATCCACACTTTTTCCTTCGTGCAGCTGGCGTAATACGCTCTTGATGATCTCTTTGCGTTTTTCTGAATTGTTGATAAATTCACTCATCGTTTCCTCCAGATCAGGGTTCTTTTTGAATGTCTTCTTCCCAAATTACTTCCAATTCACAGCGGATCGCTCCTTCTGGGCAGGCTTCTTCACAGGAACCACAGCAGGTACACTGGTCAGCCCGGTTAACAACTGGACCACCTGGCAACATGGATAAAATTCCTTCCGGGCAGGCAGTAACACAGGCACCGCATTGGGTACAGCTATCCAGGTCGATTTCAGGCAAGTCTGCTGCTGATTGGCTTTTTTGCTCACTCATGCCAATACTATACCAGGGTGCCGGTTAAATTACTACGACTTTTGTCTTATTTATCTCGAATTGGAGAAACGACTATTACGTATCGGTTTCCGCTTCCAGGCCTGCTCGATCCTGCAGGATCACCCGCCTGCCCTCACGGCGGATATAGCCGTCTTCTTCAAAAGACTTCAGCAGCCTTCCGACCACATCCCGTACTGTACCTATCTCGCAGGCAATATCATCCCGGGTATAGCGCGGCGCAAGGCTGCCAAGGTCTGCCTGCCGGATAAGGAATTGCGCCAGCCTGCCGCGCACGGAATGCAGGGCAAAGCTTTCGACCATATCGGTCATTTTCTTCAAGCGGTGGGTGAAATCGCGCAACATGGCAAAGGTAAAGTCCGGGCAGGTTTGCAGCAAGGTAAGAAAATCCTGCCTTGCGATACGCAGTAATGTCACTTGCGAAATGGTTTCCACGCAGGAATGGGTGATGCCTTCCTCATCCAGGAGCGGGATTGTATTAAATGATTGCCCAGCTTTCATGCGCGCCAATACCTGCTCCTTGCCGGATCTGGTCATCCGGTATACTTTGACTTCACCCTGCAGTACAAAGAATGCAGCTTTTGCGGGTTCACCCTCCAGGATAACCATTTCGGCTGGATGGTAATTCTCCATCTGACAGGCATTCGCCAAACACACCAGGGTCTTGTTGCTTAATCCTGCAAAAGGCAGAAAATCAGTAATTACTTCCGTGGATACCATCAGACACCCATCATCAAGTCGATTAAGACCAGGTAGAGGACACTGGCAACCAGGCAGGATAAAACCATTGCCGGGAATCCACGTTTGCTCCACAACCTGGGGGTGATCGGGTGCCGGGTCTTTTCAGAGAGCCCTGCCACCACCACATTGGCTGTAGACCCGATAACGGTGCCGTTTCCGCCAAAACCGGCGCCGAAGACCACTGCCCACCACAAATGCTGCACAGGGATGCCGCTCGACTCAAGGCTCAGGATAATCGGGATCATGGCGATAGTTATTGGAACGTTATCAACAAATGCTGACAATAAAGCCACAAGCCATAAAATGATCAGTCCGAACACGCTAGGCGGCAGGCTGCTGGCACCGTGGATCCAACCCGCCAGGATATCAAATCCGCCGGCTGCTTCTACCCCGCCAACGCAAATGAACAAACCGGTGAAGAAGACCAGCACTTCCCATTCAATGTGCCGCAGGACTTCTTTAAATGATGGGCTGACCCAGATAACCGCGAGGGTGGCTGCCCCAAGGGCGATCATAGCTGGTGTGATTCCAATCCAATCTTCGAGCAGGAAGAAAAGCACAGCGATGGAAATCATCACGATGACCTTAACAGCGCCTTTTCGGTCTTTCAATGCCTGTTTTGGGTCAAGCCCTTGCAAGGCTTCAGGGGTCTCTTTGCTGATGTCCAGCTCCTTGCGGAAAAGCCAGCGGATCAATCCCAGTACGGAGAACCAGACAACGATCACAATCGGCAGACTGTGCACCAGGAAATCAACAAATGTGAATTCAGCAGCTGAAGCAATCAATACATTTGGGGGGTCACCCACCAGGGTTGCCACACCGCCAATATTGGAAAGCATGGCTTCTGCCATCAGGTATGGCAGCGGGTTAATGCCCATGATCTCGCTCACCAGGATGGTTACCGGTGCAATCAGGACGACTGTTGTGACATTATCCAGGAACATGGAGACGATCGAGGTAATCCCGCCCAACATGAACAGAAGTAAAACAGGCTTCCCGCGCGACATCTGGGCTGCTTTAATGGCGATGAATTGAAAGAAACCCGTTGTTTCCAGCAAAGCTACCAGGATCATCATGCCCAGCAGCAGCCCCAGGGTGTTGAAATCGATAGATAAAACGGCTTCATGCTCATTATAGAAACCAAAAATCAGCCCGGCAGCAACCATCAAGAAACCCCCCAGCATTGCAGCCACGCTGCGCGGCAATTTCTCGCTGAGGATCAGCGCCAGAGTGCTGAACAGGATCAACCATGCAATGATTAATGCTGCCTGATGCATTGATTCGCTTATCCTATAAAATTCCAGTTGCGGATCAATGCCACACCGATATCCACATGCGAAACAATGCCGATCAGTTTTCCTTCTGAATCTGTTACCGGCAAGTCGCGCAAATTGCTTTGCTGCATTACAGCAGCCGCATGCAGGATGGTAGCTTTTTCATCTACAGATATTGGCTCATGCATTTTTTCATCAACCGAATGATTGAGGACAGACCCGTCAGGGATAAAACGCTCCATGGCGCCGAAATCATGCACGAATTTAAAGTCATCTACCAGCTGGATAAAGTCAGGCATGCCCACCCGCAATACATCAGCCAGGGTGATCACACCTACCAGCCTGCCCGAAAGGTCAATTACAGGCAGTGTGCCTATATGATGCTGAACAAGAAGTTCCGCAGCCTGACCCAAAGATTGGCCTTGATAGATAGAAAAAACTGCCTTCTTCATCCAGTTAGTTACCAGCATGGTATACTCCTGAACTCGATCTATTAATGCAATTCTCCAAAAATTATTATATAATACTTTACAAAGCCAAAACGTTTTGGAAAAAACAAATGAAAACTGTTTCTATCAGAGATATTGCAAGGCACTTAAACCTTTCCATTACAACAGTATCCCGGGCGCTGGATGGCTACCCGGATGTCTCCAACCGCACCCGGGTGCGGATTCTGGAAACCGCTGCCGAAATGGGATACGTTCCCAACCAAGCAGCCAGGCAGCTGCGCCGCAAGAAAACCGATGCCATCGGGTATGTCCTTTCTTCATACCATGCACGGTTTAACGACCCCACTATAGCTGATACACTATCCGGGCTTGCAGATGAAGCAGCAGTGCATGGTGTGGATCTCATTGTATCAATCGCCTCACCCAATTCCGATCAGGAAAGTGCGATCTTTAAACGCCTCTCGCGCTCACAGAAAGTGGACGGGGTTATCCTGGGAAGGATCCGGAAGGAAGACTGGCGGGTGCAATTCTTGCATGACGAAGCCATGCCTTTTGTGGCTTTTGACCACAGCAATGATGCGGTGGATTACCCTGCCCTGGAAGGCTCCTATGAATACATGCTACCCAGGATCATAACCCACCTGAAGAGTGAAGGTTATCAAAGGCTAGCATTTATCGGCGGAGATGCCGATTCTGTCTTCCATATCAACCGCCTGGAGGGATTCAAAGAAGGGTTGGAAGCCAACCAGCTCGCTTATTACCCGGAACTGGTTTTTACGGGTAATTATGCTTCATCCGCCGGATACGAGACAACCCTGCAGCTGCTCAAGAACCAGCCCCGTCCGGATGCGATCGTGTGCATCTCCGATGAGACTGCATTCGGTGTGCTACATGCATTACGGGAAAAGAAGGTCAAGGCGGGCAGTGAAATAGGGGTAACCGGGTTTGGGGGCACGGCTGAATCAACCTACAGCGATCCTCCGCTTACAACTGTGGATATCCCGATCTACCAGTTGGCCAGGCAGGCGGTCGCAACATTGATGTCTGTCATCCGCAAGAAAAAGGAGATCGTCATCCCTGAGGTACCGGAACCTGTTCTGGTCATCCGCCAGTCATCGATAAAAGGAGCAACCTGATGAAAACAGTTGTGGCAGCTGCCATTGGTGAATGTGTCCATGTAGCCGGGATCACCCATTTCTTACGGCTGGCAGAACAGGCAGGCTGGCATCCCGTCTTCCTGGGACCGGCCGTGTCAATCGATGAACTGCTTGCTGCAGCTGAACGCGAAAATGCCCAGCTGATTGGCATTTCTTACCGCCTGACCCCTGAAACTGGCGAACGGCTGCTGGGTGAGCTGGCAGAGGCAGCCGACCACTTGCGCGAGAAAGGTGTGCATTTTGTTTTTGGTGGTACACCGCCGGTAGCGGAACGGGCCAGCAAGCTGGGATTCTTTGATGGTGTATTTGACGGCAGCCAGCCAGCGGAAGAATTGCTGGCATACCTCAAAGGGGAAAGTTATACCGCTGAAGATTCACACAGTTATCCAACAACCACCATAGCACGGATCAAGTGGAAATCTCCCTACCCTATCCTGCGCCATCATTTCGGATTGCCGGATTATGCCGCCACGGTGAAAGGGATTGAAAAGATCGCAGATGCGCGAGTGATCGATGTGATCTCCCTCGGAGTGGACCAGGAAACCCAGGAAAATTTCTTTCACCCTGAACGCCAGAATCCCCGCAGGCGCGGGGCGGGCGGTGTGCCAGTGCGCTCCATCCAGGAATTCCGCAACCTGTACCAGGCCAGCCAGCAAGGAAATTTTCCGTTGTTACGGACGTATTCAGGCACAGATGACTTCATCCGCATGGCAGAAGTATTTGTTGAAACCATCCACAATGCCTGGTGCGCCATCCCGCTTTTCTGGTTCAATCAGATGGACGGGCGCGGACCCTGGGATATGGCTGGCTCCATTAGTGAACACCAGAAAGTCATGGCCTGGTATGGCGAACGCAATATACCGGTTGAATTAAACGAACCTCATCACTGGGGCATGCGCGATTCCTCTGATGTGGTCTTTGTTGTGTCAGGCTTTCTCTCTGCTTATAACGCCAGGGCATTCGGTGTGAAAGATTATATCGCCCAGATGATGTTCAACAGCCCGCCAGGGCTTTCCGACCAGATGGACCTGGCAAAAATGCTTGCCATCCTGGAGATGATCGAGCAATTGAAAACCCCTGATTTCCGCATCTGGAAACAGGCCCGTACCGGGTTGCTGAGCTATCCGCTTAACCTGGCTGAAGCGCGTGCACACCTGGCTACCAGCATTTACCTGCAAATGAGCCTACGGCCGCATATTATCCATATTGTCGGGTTTACCGAAGCAGACCATGCTGCCACAGCTGATGAGGTGATCGAAGCCGGGTACATGGCCCGCCGCGCGATCGAGAATGCCCTCTCCACCCAACCGGATATGTTGCAGGACCAGGCAGTTATCGCCCGCAAGGATTACCTGATCGAAGAAGCAAACACCACCCTGAATGCCATCCGGGCTTTAACAGATAATCCAGAAGTGGACCCTCTTATTGATCCGATTGTGCTCACCAGGGCTGTGACGACCGGCATTATGGATGCCCCCCAATTGAAAAATAATCCATACGGGCAGGGGATTGCCCGAACCAATATCATCAACGGCGCGAGCGAAGCGGTTGACCGCTTTGGTAATGCTGTTAATGAACTTGAGCGCATCCGCATGCTGGACCTGAAAGAATAGGAGGCAGTTTATGAAAGAACCAACCAAAATAGCCGTAATTGGGGCTGGGCATGGCGGCAAAGCTATGGCAGCCCACCTGGCGCTGATGGGCAGGGAAGTCACCCTTTTTAACCGCTCATTTGACCATGTACGGATAATCGAAGAGCGCGGCGGAATCGATCTTGAGAGTTATGAGGGCGGACCGCATGGGTTTGCCAGGATCCAAAAAGTAACATCTGACATGAAAGTGGCGCTCGAAGATGCAGAAATGATCATGGTTGTTGTGCCATCCTCAGCCCACGCGGATATTGCCAAATTGTGCGCCCCTCACCTGAAAGACGGGCAGATCATTGTTCTGCACCCCGGCCGCACCTGCGGGTGTATCGAGTTCGACAATGTTCTGCGCAAGAACGGCTGCACTGCCCACTACATCCTGGCGGAAACAGAAACTTTCATTTATGCCAGCCGTACAGACGGCCCAGCCCAGGCACGCATTTTCCGCATTAAAGAGGCGGTTCCCCTGGCAGCCTTACCTGCCATCCACAACAAGACTGTTTTGACTGCCATCCGTTCAGTCTTTCCACAATTCATAGATGGTGTTGATACCCTGCACACCGGGTTAAACAACATGGGCGCTATCTTTCACCCAGCCATCACCATCCTCAATGCTGGGCGGATCGAATCCACCCACGGCGATTTTGAATACTACATTGACGGAGTGACCCCGTCCATCGCCAGGGTGTTGGAAGTGCTGGACCGTGAAAGGGTAACCGTGGCAGCATCCCTAGGTATCCGGGCTCGCAACGCTATGGAGTGGCTTGCCCTGGCTTATAACGTCAGTGGGAACGACCTGCATGAAGCTATCCATAACCAGTCGGGGTATTACGGTATCAAAGCGCCCGCTACCTTGAACCACCGCTATATTTTCGAAGATGTGCCCATGAGCCTGGTGCCAATCTCAGAGCTTGGTAAACGCTACGGGGTTTCCACCAGCGCCATTGACAGCATCGTGCGCCTGGGCTGTATCATCCACCGCACCGATTACCGGCGCAGCGGCAGGACGATCGACAAACTCGGCATCCAGGGATTGAGCGTATCTGAGTTGACTGCTTATGTCCGGGAAGGCTGGAAGGAAGACTGATCCAGTATTGCCATCCAGAACCTGGCGGGAACCCCGCCAGGTTTTTTGATGCATCCAGCCGCAATAGGATACAATACGCTTATGCAGGTAATTCTGACCCACGAACAGGCGGATTTTGACGCCCTGGCAGCCGTGCTGGGGGCAAGCCTGGTGTTTCCCGGGGCTGTACCCGTACTGCCGCGGCGAATGAACCGGAATGTACGCAATTTTTACAACCTTTACAGTTCAGAGTTGCCTTACATGGATGCCAAAGAGCTGCCATCTGACCCAATCGATTCGGTCATTTTGGTAGATACACAATCGCTGGTTACTTTACGCGGAATCAGGCAGAATGCCAGCGTGCAGGTGATTGACCACCACATCCCGCGTACAGATTTACCGGCAGATTGGGTGATAAACACCCATTTATTAGGATCCTGCACCACCCATTTCATTGAAATACTCAAGCAGAACCCCAATGGCGGCCCTCAGCCGCTGTACGCCACCCTGTTGCTGCTTGGAATATATGAAGATACCGGATCGTTAACGTACAGTTCAACCACACCACGTGATATCCATGCTGCGGCATACTTGCTGGAAAATGGGGCCAACCTGACAGTTGTCAGCAGTTTTCTTAACCCGCCGCTCTCCGATGAACAGCGCCAGGTTTATGACCGTCTCCTGGCTTCAGCCGAGACCATCAGCATCCACGGTCAAAAGGTGGTGGTCAGCTGTACAGATGCCAGCAGCATGACAGATGAAGTATCCAGCATCGCCCACAAATTACGCGACCTGCTTGATCCGGATGGCCTGTTCGTCACCGTGCTGACCAAAGAAGGCATCCGGCTGGTTGCCCGCTCAACCAATGACCGCATCAATGCAGCCGGTGTTGCAGCCCATTTCGGCGGAGGCGGCCACTCACGCGCAGCAGCAGCGCTGATTGCCCCTGAAAAGTTCAAGGGAGGGCTCGAAAGCACAGAAGCCCTGCACCAGGTACACCAGGAGCTCATCCGTATTGTGCCCGAGTATGTCTTGCCGCCCGTTACGGTTGGGCAGATCATGTCACGCCGCCCCCTGCTGCTTTCACCGCAGACTCCTGCCACCGAAGCAGCCATGCTGATGCAGAAATACGGATATGAAGGCTACCCTGTGGTTGAAGAGGGAAAAGTAATCGGCTTGCTGACGCGCAGGGCAGTTGACCGTGCCCTGGCTCACAACCTGGACCTGCCAGCCCGCAGCCTGATGGAAGCCGGAGAGGTAACTGCTCATCCGGCTGAACCGCTGGAAGATCTGCAGCAGACCATGAGCAGCAGTGGATGGGGGCAGGTGCCGGTGATTGACCCGCAGAATGGCCAGGTTGTGGGCATTGTCACCCGTACAGACCTGTTGAAAACCCTATCCATGAATGGGGAAGCCCACCATAAACGCACCAACCTCTCTGAAAAACTCGAAGCTGCCCTTCCACCAGCCCGGCTAGGACTGTTGAAATTGATTGCTGCTGAATCTTACAAGAACCACCTCCCGGCGTACATTGTCGGCGGTTTTGTGCGCGACCTGTTATTGAACCGCCCGGGGCTGGACTTTGATATCGTCGTGGAAGGAGATGCTATCCAGCTTGCTAAACAATTGGCAAACTTGCACGGCGGCAGGGTGGTCAGCCACAGGCGCTTTGGCACCGCCAAGTGGTGGATCGCCGATATCCATGCCCAGTTAACCGCATCGCTGCCGGAATTTGAAGATGCCGCCCCTGGCCAGCTGCCTGCGAGCATTGATTTAATCAGCGCACGGCGGGAATTTTACGATTACCCCTCAGCCTTGCCCACGGTAGAAAAATCCAGTATTAAGCTGGACCTGCAGCGGCGGGATTTCACCATTAACACACTTGCCCTCCGCCTGGACGGCAGGCATTACGGCGCGTTGTATGATTACTGGGATGGTGCCAGCGACCTGCACCGCGGCCTGGTGAGGGTGCTTCATTCCCTCTCCTTTGTTGACGATCCCACCCGCATCTTGCGGGCTGTCCGTTTTGAACAGCGGTTTAATTTCCAAATTGAAGCCCGCACCCTGCAACTCCTGCTTGAAGCAAAGGCGTTACTGCGCCAGGTTAGCGGAGACCGCCTGCGCCACGAGCTGGACCTGATGATGGCAGAGCCCGACCCGGACCGCATCTTTGCCCGACTGCAGGAGCTGGAATTGCTGCCCTCCATCCATCCAGAATTAAAGTGGCAGGCAGATATTGCCCGGCAATTTAGCGAGGTGATGAAAACACCGCCAGATGATGCCTGGGGTATTGAACCTTCTATGCAAACGCGGCGCGTGCTTGCCTACACCATCTGGCTGGGAAGGATGACCCCTGATAAGTTGCGCACTGTAGCCGCCAGGCTGCGCTTGCCGCATCACACCATTCTCTGCCTGGTTGCTTTCAGAAAGTTGTGGGAGGACCTGGAAAACCTGGAAGCGCTCACTCCCGGGCAGGTAGTCAACCGCCTGGATATGGTACCCGCTGAAGCGCTTTATGCCATCCTACTCCTGGATATCCCTGCCGAGGCCAAACAGCGCATCCAGCAATACACTGTTGAATGGAAACATGTCCGTCCGGTCACAGACGGAGTGCGCCTGCAGGAATTGCAGGTTCCTCCGGGTCCAATTTATAAAAAGATCCTGGCTGGATTACGCACTGCCTGGCTGGATGGCAGGATCCATTCTGCTGTTGAAGAAGACCAGTACTTGCAGCAAATGCTTAAACAACTGCCGGAATAATCCAAATGGAACAGCCGCAATCTCCTGAAAACTTCTTATCTCAGCTGGTGATCCGTCCCCTGGAAGAATCAGACCTTCCAGCACTGGAATGGAACGGTGAGTTCAAGCATTTCCGCAAGGTGTACGAAAATGCTTACCGCCGCATGCAAACCGGAAAATTAGCTGCCTGGGTGGTTACCCTGCCGGAAGAAGGGGTGATCGGTCAAATCTTTGTCCAGTACATTTGCGACCGGCCTGAGCTGGCTAATGGCACAGACAGGGCATATATGTATTCAATCCGCGTCAAACCCCAGTTCCGCTGCCTTGGTATCGGAACCGTATTGATGAGCACTGTAGAAGCAGAACTGGTTAAACGGGGGATACGGACAGCAACCCTGAATGTTGCCAAGGACAACCCGCGTGCCAGGCAGTTGTATGAAAGGCTGGGATTCAAGGTCACAGCCCACGAACCGGGGGTCTGGAGTTACCCTGATGAGAAAAATGTCTGGCATACAGTGGAGCAGCCAGCCTGGAGAATGGAAAAAGTACTGGTTGCAGACTCCTGAACGTCTGATATAATTGCAAGGGTTTTCGCAGAACCCGAAGAGTAAATAGAGCCGCTTGCGGCTATTATCGCGTAAAGAGAAGGAATTCGTTTGCATGAAAGAGTATTCTACCGAGTCCATTCGTAACGTTGTCATCACATCGCACAGCAGCGCTGGCAAAACCGTACTGACAGAAGCATTTCTCCACTTTACAGGTGCAACCACCCGTATGGGGAAGATCGAAGATGGCACCACCGCTTCCGATTTTGATGAGGAGGAAATCCGCCGCGGTATTTCTCTTTACACTGGCGTGATTCCGATTGAGTACCGCGACCACAAAATCAATTTCCTGGATACCCCCGGATATACCGATTTTGTGGGTGAAGTAATCTCAGCCATGAGCGTTGCCGATGCAGCCCTGGTGCTGGTGGATGCAGTTTCAGGCCGCGAGGTTGGTACTGAAATTTCCTGGAACTACTGCGACAAATTCAACCTGCCGCGTATCCTGGTGATCAATAAAATGAACCGCGAGAATGCCAGTTTCCAGAAAGCGCTAGCTTCTATGGACGGCATTACGGATACCCGTTTCCTGCCCCTTCAGATCCCCTGGGGTGAAAAATTGGAATTCCAGGGTGTGATCGACCTGCTTACCATGAAAGCTTACATAGGCGATGGCAAGACGGTAGTGGATATCCCAGCTGAATATAAAGCCGAAGCCGAATCTGCCCGCAGCACTGTGATCGAAGCTGCCGCCGAAGGCGATGACCAGCTAATGGAAAAGTTCTTTGAAAGCGGTGTCCTTTCCGATGAGGAGATCATACGCGGATTACGGGCTGCGGTTATTTCACACTCGTTCATCCCTGTACTGGTTTCTGCCGGCAGCGCCGAGATCGGCACCAGCCGCCTGCTGGATGCTGTTATTGACCTGCTCCCTTCCCCTAAAGATGCAGCTCCGGCAGTGGCAACAGCCAAAGGCGAGAAGGTCGAATTGAAAGCATCCGATGGCAGCCCCCTGGCAGCCTACGTTTGGAAAACTACAGCCGATCCCTTTGTGGGCAAGCAGACATTCTTCCGCATCTACTCCGGTTCACTGGTTGCAGACAGCCGGGTATGGAACAGCACCAAGGGCGTTGAAGAGAGACTGAGCTCCCTTTCAGTCACACGCGGGAAAGAATCCCTCCCGGTAAAAACCCTGCATGCGGGCGATATCGGCACTGTTGCCAAGCTGGGCGAAACCACAACCGGTAACACGTTCTGCGATAAAAGCAGCGCCTACAGCATCCCGGTGCCAGAATTCCCCCATTCCCTGTACCAGGTTGCCATCTTCCCCAAAACACAAGCTGATTCCACCAAGATCAGTTCTTCGCTCACCCGCTTATGTGAAGAGGATATGACCCTTTCCTGGCGCATGGACGGAACCACCAACCAGACCATCCTGCAGGGTATGGGCGACCAGCACATCGATGTTGCCATCCGCAGGGCTGAGAGCAAATTCCAGGTGAACCTGTTGACCGATATCCCCAAGGTTCCCTACCAGGAAGCCATCAATAAGAAAGCTTCCGCCATGTACCGCCACAAAAAACAAACCGGCGGTTCCGGCCAGTTTGGCGAGGTCCACCTGAGGGTCGAGCCCTTCCCCGACGGCGATTTCGAGATCGCCAATGAGATCTTCGGTGGTGCAATTTCCGCCAGCTACATCCCTGCTATTGAAAAAGGCATCCGCAGCGTCATGAAAGAAGGCGTGCTGGCCGGTTACCCGGTAAATGGTGTGCGTGTGGCAGTATTCGATGGTAAAGAGCACCCGGTTGACTCTAAACCGATCGCGTTTGAAATTGCCGGCCGTGAAGCCTTCAAACTGGCGTTCAAAGATGCCAACCCAATCCTGCTCGAGCCGATCATGAACGTCAAGATCATTGTTCCCGAAAACAACATGGGCGATGTTCTGGGCGACTTGAATACCCGCCGGGCGCGTGTCCAGGGTATGGAAACTGAAAAAGGAAAATCCACCGTCTCTGCCCAGGTTCCGCTGGCTGAAATGCAGCGCTACACCACCCAGCTGCGTTCGATCACCGGCGGCCGCGGCATCTTCACCATGGAATATGACCACCATGAAATTGTTCCGCAGCACGTGGCAGCAGACATCATCGCCGCCCGGCAAAAGGAACTTGAGAGCCGCAAAGAAGAGTAACCCTTTCAAGAATCTGAAGAGAACCAGGTGCGAGCGCCTGGTTCTTTCTTTTTACGATTAGGAACGAATATGAACAATCTCGAAACTATCTGGAATTCCCTTTTATCAAGCAACCCTGATGAAATCCGTAAGGTCTTTGCGGAATTAGACCCTGCCAGCAGGAAGGTGGTACTGGACCACTTGAATGCCATGGTTTCTGAAGACGGCTGGCATCCTGAACAGGTTTCCACAGCCAGGATTGCGCTGAAAGCCCTGAAACCAGGCAGCGGATTGATGGCAGATAATTAAGGTACAATTGACGAATTCAGGAGAGGCAATGAAAGTATCTGTCTTTGGTGCAGCAAACGCAAAACCCGGCGACGCTTCATACGAGGAAGCTTACCGGCTGGGGAAAATGCTGGGTGAAGCCGGGCACACCGTGCTTACCGGCGGCTATATCGGCATGATGGAAGCCGCTTCACGCGGGGCCCACGATGCCGGATCGCATGTGGTTGGCGTCACTTGTGAAGAGATCGAAGCCTGGCGTGGTGTGCAACCCAATGACTGGGTCAAGGAAGAATGGCGGTATACCACCCTGCACGAACGCTTGATCGGTTTGCTGGACGGTTGTGATGCTGGCATTGCCCTGCCGGGCGGCGTAGGCACGATGGCGGAGATCTTGATGATGTGGAACCGGCTGCTGGTAAAAGCCCTGGATCCGAAACCGTGTATCGTGATCGGTGAAGGGTGGCGCCAGGTTTTTGACTGCCTGCATGCCAACCTGGGTCAATTCATAAAAGAGCATGACTGGGAATGGCTCCAGTTCGTACCGGATGCAGAAAGTGCAGTAAGACTTTTAAACAATCACCAGCCGGGCAAGAATGCCTGAGGCCTGAGAACAGGGAATTCAATGAGCGAAGAGAAATTACCAACCCGAGCAGAAAATTATTCCGAATGGTACAACACCCTGGTCCAGCGCGCCGAACTGGCAGATTATGCCCCGGTACGCGGCTGTATGGTTGTCCGGCCGTATGGATGGGCGTTATGGGAGAATATCCAATCCGCCCTTGACAGGCGCTTCAAAGCAACTGGCCATGTCAATGCAGCCTTTCCGCTGTTCATCCCGATGTCATTCCTGGAAAAAGAAAAAGAGCATGTTGAAGGGTTCTCACCTGAACTGGCTGTTGTCACGATCGGCGGCGGCGAAACCCTGGAAGAGCCGCTGGTGGTAAGGCCTACCTCGGAAACGATCATTGGTCATATGTACTCCAAATGGATCAAATCCTACCGCGACCTGCCGGTTCTGATCAACCAGTGGGCAAATGTCGTGCGCTGGGAAATGCGCACCCGCCTGTTCCTGCGTACCCTTGAATTCTACTGGCAAGAAGGGCACACTGCCCATGCCACTGCAGCCGAAGCAGAAGAAGAAACCATCCGCATGCTCAACCAGTATGCCGACTTTGCAATAAACGAGGCCGCAGTGCCGGTCATTCGCGGCAGGAAGAGCGCAACCGAAAAATTTGCCGGCGCACAGCATTCGTACACCATCGAAGCCATGATGGGAGATACGCGTGCACTCCAGTCCGGCACCTCCCATAACCTCGGGCAGAATTTTGCCAAAGCCTTCGAAATTCGCTTCCTGGACGAATCGAACACTTTGCAGTACTGTTGGACAACCTCCTGGGGGCTTTCAACCCGCTTCGTAGGCGCCATAATTATGACCCACGGCGACGACCAGGGCCTGGTGCTTCCCCCCAGACTGGCTCCTATCCAGCTGGTGATCGTGCCCATTTACCGAAATGATGAAGAAAAATCAGCCGTGCTGCCGGTTGTGGAACAGGTTAAGGGATTGCTTTCCGAGTTCCGGGTAAAGGTGGATGACCGCACGGAAGTCACCCCTGGGTTCAAGTTCAACGACTGGGAAATGCGGGGCGTACCTCTGCGCCTTGAGATCGGTCCCAAGGATGTAGAAAAACACAGCGTGATGGCTGCCCGCAGGGACATCCCCGGCAAACCCGGCAAGAGCATCCTTTCGATGGAAAACCTGGCAGCCCAGATAGGCAGCCTGCTGGACGAAGTGCAGGCAGGCCTGCTTGCAAAGGCAACCCGCTTCAGGGATGAACATATTTTCGAACCGCGCGACTACGGGCACCTGAAAGAGGTCGTTCAGAACGGCTGGGCTTATGCCTGGTGGTGCGGCAGTGCAGATTGCGAAGCAAAGATCAAGGAAGAAACGAAAGCCACCACCCGCTGCATTCCGCTGGACCAGGAAGGCGGTAAAGGCAAGTGCATCTACTGCGGACAGCCGGCGGACGAAAAAGTTTACTTTGCCAGGGCTTACTAGCCTGAATGCGGGCGGCGTTTAATCCAGGATGGATAACTTTGCGGCCTGCCCGACCTTTAGTCTGGAGATAAGTCATAGCCATGCCAGCAGTTGAACTTTCTCGCCTGAAAATCCAGATCGATGGGTTGATCTGGCGGTTTACCCGCCCGCAGGAATTTGCCCTCGAACTTCACAATATCTTTAGTTATTATGCAGACCGGGTTTACCGCCCCGGAGACCTGGTGCTGACAAAGCACATTCACCAGGCTTACCATGTGCCTCCGTTGGTAACCCGCCAGATAGAACTTGAGCTGCGATCCCGTTGTGAAGAAAACCCAGTAGCCGCACTGACCCTGGCTGACATTCTCTGGCAGGAAAGCATGCTGGAACCGAAGTTGTTAGCGGCATCCCTGTTGGGGATGCTGCCCTCAACTCAGCTGGATGACGTCAGGTCACGCATCCAGTTATGGTCTGTCGGCATCAAGGACAGCAAGGTGCTTAAGCCAATGCTGGAAAAAAGCACTACCGCCATCCGCAGGGATCATCCGGAAATCCTGCTTGCTGTGCTCAAGGATTGGTCTGCCAGCCAGGACCTGCCCCGCCACCGCCTGACAGCATACTTGATCCAGATCTTGCTGGCCGAAACTGCTTTTGAGAATATCCCGCCTGTCTTTGAAATGCTCACCGGCATTTTACAGAGCCACTCCCAGCCCCTGCAGGAGGTATTGCTGGAGGTTTTCAGGCAATTGAGAAAGCGCAGCCCGGCAGAGACCGCTTACTTTATCCGGCAGACCATCCGATTGGGCGTATCTGATGCTGCGGTGAGTGTGCTGAGGAAAGCCATAGCCGAATTTGATGATCCGGTCCGGGGTTCGCTGCTGGCGGAAATGCGCACAGAGCCTGCTGCTGAAAATGCACCTCAGGAAACCCAATGAAGCTGACCATCGAACTCGTTCCGCAAACCTGTTTCTTCTCCAACCTCAGGTCCAACCTGAGCAAAAAAGACTGGGATATGCTGCGGCAGCAGTGCTATTTCAGGGCAAATTACCGCTGCGAGATCTGCCACTCAACAGGCAACGGCCGTTCCCTCGAGTGCCATGAATTATGGCACTATGATGACGAAACCCATGTGCAGTCATTGACCGGGCTGGTGGCATTATGCCGGGATTGCCACCGGGTAAAACACATGGCGCTTGCCAGGAAAATGGGCTGGCACTACCAGGCAGAAGAACACCTGGCTGAAATCAACAACTGGAACCAGATCCAGGTAAGCAGATACCTGGATGAGGTATTTGATGTATATGAGCAGCGCAGCCAGCATGATTGGAAGCTGGATATTTCCTGGCTGGCAGGCATGGGTGTCACCCTGCCAGATATGCTGGACCGGGATGCCCCGCTGCAGGGCTTGTAATCCCGACCTTCTTACTCTTGTTTTTATGTAGTATAATTACCAGTCGACTGGTCCTAC
>ENA-UPTA01000712-UPTA01000712.1-activated-sludge-metagenome-genome-assembly--contig:-NODE-712-length-38496-cov-13.888921_pt1 | contig 38496 bp, 31 predicted proteins | sample MGYA00238184_ERZ773361 | MGnify/ENA primary metagenome ERZ773361 (study PRJEB29100, sample SAMN05720205) | activated sludge metagenome | isolation source: anaerobic digester from wastewater... | reverse complement strand
TGAAAAAGCGGAGCAGGAAAGACTTTCAAAATTAAAACTTGAGCAGGAAGCAGCGTTTAAAGAAAAAGCTAAAGCCGATCCATTGCTCGCCGGGATAGAGCTTGAAGAAGACGCGCCGCCTGTCATACAGGATGTTACACCTGTAAAAGCTGAAGAACCGGTTCCGGCCTTAGAACCTTCTGCGCCGGTAACGCCACCGGTACCCGTACATGTCGAGACCGAAGCTGAAAGGACTGAAAGACTAACCGGCCTTATTCAGAATATTTTTGACGGTAAAAATTCAAAAATGGACGATATAATAGCAGGAGACGATCCGGAACTAAACGGATACATTTCTAACATTCAGGCAGCTCCTTTTGACAATAATCTTTTAAGTTTCGAAGTAACCGTTCCGGATGATAAAGCTATAAAACTGGTTCTTTATAATATTGAGTCGCAGTTCCTCATTCAGGTATCGGCTGTAGAAAATTATGAACAGGCTGTCAGAATGATGCCTTATCCAGTGATGGACAGAGGTGCGAACTGGCACCCCGATAAAAATTATATGGTATTCTACTCGAACGGATTCGAGAACAGGGATCAGTTGTATATTGCTCAGATCAACGATCCGCATCTTACGGATGCTGCGGCTGTCAAGGTATCAAGGCTTGAACTTACCGAAGAAAAAGGAACGATCAATTTCTGTTCTTATCCCGATTTTAATTCATCGGGCGAGGACATATTTTTTACTTTAAAGATCGAAAAAGAAAGCAAAAAGCAGAAGTACAGCGACGATATGAACATTGCTGTCGTCAGAAATGTATTTCAATACAAAGAAGCTGATTATAAAAACGCGAAATATTCGATGTGTATAAGTAAAAAACTTGATCAGCTGAAACCTGTCTGCTCGCCTGTAGTGCCCTATATATTCGCGTTCTGTTCCTACAAAAAAGAGATGACCCCGGGAAGGGGTTACGCGCAGTATGAGCTTGTAGTTTATAATATGAAAGATAAAACAGCTACAACAGTAGATGATATGTCCGGGTTTACAGATTATCCGTATCAGTGGGATCCCTCAGGCAGATTTTTATATTTCTGTAAAGCTCTGCCTCTGCCGAAAACACCGCAAGGCCTGAGAGATAAAAGGACTAACATCATTAATCTGCAGGTCGCCGAGATCACGGCGGGAGAAACGGAAATCAACTCGCAAATTCTGAAAAATTCGAACTCTGAGGTTATTATGGGCGATGTCGCTACGAAAGATAACGGAATAGGCTTTTTCGGCGATAATCTCGTTTTTATGGGCAAATACGATCCGTACGAATCGATCTTCATGGTAGATATGAAAAAATGGATGGCGAACGACGGCTTTTATGCAAAACAGCTTCCCATAGACCTCGATAACGATTTCCCCGTTCTTACAAAGGATTCATTTCTTTTTTTAAGATACGAATGGTTTGAAAAGACTCAGACCACAGTTTCCACGATAGCCAGAATTTTCTATGAGCCTAAAGTGGATGAGGAAGCCGAGAGAGCCAAAAAAGAGAGAAGGGAAAAGAAGAAGAACAAAAAGAAATAGGCGGTAGAATATAAGCTCTAATGACCTCCTCCGTAGAGCATTTTAAAGAGATGGTCGATAGTTAAGAGTATTTCGTTCATATATTCATCGACGGCCCTGACGCTGCCCGGAAGCGAGTAGATCAGGGTCTTTTCTTTTACTCCGGCGACGCTTCTGGATAAAAGCGCATTAGGATTGACAGCACCGTACTTCAGCCTGATATGATCCATGATGCCGGGAAGAAGGTTATCCGCGAATTCCGTAACTACTTCGGGAGTTATATCCCTCGGTCCGACTCCCGTTCCGCCGGTTGTAAAAATGGCGTCGGCATATTCGGAAACCGATTTTTCTAATGCTTTTAACAGCGTATCTTTATCGTCCGGGATGACTTCAACAGTAATTTCGGTCTCTTTACCTGCGAAATGAGAAAGAAGGCTTTCCAAAATCTTTGGCCCGCTCTTATCTTCGTAAACTTTTCTAAACGCCCTGTCGCTTAAAGTTATTATGCGTATTTTTAAAGGTTTCTTTATGTGCTCCACTCTATCCCCGACAGATATGTTGCCAGGTTTGAGGATTCTAGCGAATATGCCTTCGTCGAACATTATGTTCCAGCCTGTTTCTTTGAGCACCGGGCTGTCGTAGTAATGGGGATCTTTTCCTATCTGCGTTACTTCAGCAACAGCGTTATTAAGTACGAACCTGTCCCCCAGTTTTACATCTTTTATATCGGTCGCGCTGATAACAACATTTGCCGCGAATTCTCCCGGCCGCGTTTTTCTGCCGGTCTCTTTTTCAAATTTTTTTACGCTTTCTTCGGAAAGGATAGTTAGCTGTCTGTGCCAGTCTCCGGCATGTGAATCGCCTTTAATGCCTTTATCTGTTATATCCGCTTTATCTACGGAGTGTTTCGCTGTTTCTCTCTTTTCAGAAATATTAATATGCGTTATTGTAATTGTATTTATTTCTGCCGTCATCAGATCTTTTCCTTTGTTTTTGAAATTAATTTTATATCTGTGATCGTCATTTTTTTATCAACAGCCTTGCACATATCGTAGATAGTTAACAGGGCGACATTAACGGCTGTAAGAGCTTCCATCTCTATACCTGTCTTCCCCACGCACTTCGCAAAACTCTTTACAAGCACGCCGTCCTTTACCAGTTCTGTCGTAACGTCAAGCTTTGTAATGTTAAGCGGGTGACATAGCGGAATAAGCTCGGAAGTTCTTTTCCCGCCCATTATGCCGGCGATCTGCGCAGCGGTGAGCACATCACCCTTTTTATTTTTATTTTCAATTATAAGTTCCATAGCAAGCGTACTCAGCTTTATCTTTCCCGATGCTTCCGCTGTCCTTACCATATCGGGTTTGTCGCCCACATCGACCATATTGGCTTTCCCCTGATCGTCAACATGAGAAAATTTCATTTTATCCTCCGACATTATAGAATTCGTGAGTTCTGCTCATAGTTCCTTTTGCGGGTTTGCTTTCTACGGCCATTTTTATTGCTTCACGCGCTCCGAATTTCCTTACCGAAAAACCTATGTCCGAGAACAGGCACGGCAGAACATCGCCTTTTGCGGAAAGCCTGATCCTGTTGCATACGCTACAGTTACCGCCCTCACCGCCGTCCACCGGCCAGAATTCTCCCGTAACGAGGTTCATCGTACGTATGAATCTCACTTCCAGCCCTTTCAATTTGCCGTATTCTGCGACACTAACAGCATCTGGTTCATCTTTGTTTTTCCTGATCACACAGTTCAGTTTTATCTTTTCGTATCCGCACTTAACAGCCTCGTCTATTCCTTCGAGAACTGCGGGAAGTTCATCTCTTCTTGTGATCTCTTTAAATCTTTCTCTGTCCATGCTGTCGAGGCTGATATTAATGCGCATCAGACCCGCTTGGCGCAGAGGTTCGGCGAACTGCTTCAGAAGAACCCCGTTGGTAGTCATCGCCAGGTCTTCTATTCCTTCAATATCTTTTATCATGCGCACAAGGTCAACAATGCCTTTACGAACGAGCGGTTCTCCGCCGGTCAGCCGGACTTTATTTATTCCCATTGAGACAGAGCATTTAACGAAATCAGCGATCTCCTCAAAAGTAAGAAGATCCGTGTGGCTGATCGGGTCAACGCCTTCTTCCGGCATGCAGTAAACGCATCTTAAATTGCATCTGTCGGTCACGGATATTCTCAAATATGTAATATTTCTGTTATGATTGTCTTTCATAATTAAATAGGCTGACCGAGACCGGCTTTAAGTTTAGCGGCGATCAGAAGTTCCTTATGTCTTTTAGTATCTTCATATAATTTATCGAGAATGCGGCTGTAAACCGGCGCATCTGAATCGAGGAATTTAAAAAAATCCTTGTCGAGCATGTGCATTTCAAATTTTTCAGCTGTTTTTATTGCGCCGATAAGACTTATGCCTTTACTTTCAGCATTTTCGCAGGTGCTGATTATATCCTCGATTGTCTCTTCTATCGCTTTTATTGTAATATCGTTTACGAAGAGGATTATTGAACCCTCTGATATTTTAGGGATGATCTGCTTGAGCCAGCATTCGTGCTTGGCCTCTTCTTCAGTTAAAAAAGGCCAGAGCTCCGTGCCGGGGAATTTTTTGTTAAAGAAAGAATAAAGTCTCGCCAGCTGCCGTTCGAGTTCCGCCTGGCTTCCGACAAGTTGTATCTGCTCTTCAATAGTTTTCAATTCCTGCGCCTCCGTAATTACAGGACATAAATATACGAAAAAAAACCGCCCTGAGGCGGTTTTTTTAATAAACTTTAAGATTATTTTTTCATCATCCCGCAGCCTGATTTCATCTGAGCACCGCATCCTTTAGCAGCGCCGCAGTCAGCTTTTTTCGCGTCTGTTTTCTGAGCATCTTTTTTCCCGTCGCATCCTTTAGTGTCTTTGCAGTTTGCGCAGCATTCGCATTTAGGATCGCATTTACCGGCGGTCTTGCATTCTTTGCAGATGCATTTGTCTTTGTCGCAGCATGATTTGTTACTGTTTCCGCAGCATTCTGCAGTTTTTTCTACAGTTTTTACCTCCGGTTTCGCTGTTGAAGCGTTCTCTGCGTAAACTGATGCTATGCCTGTCGCTAAAAACATTATAGACGTCAAAAGTATAAGAATATTCTTTTTCATATTAAAAACTCCGTTTTTTCAAGTTAGTATTATTTGAGGATTTCGTTTGTTTATACGGCGGTCTCAGGAGGAGATCTGCCGGAAAAAATACGGGTCTGTGAAACGAAATATAACGGGGGATTTTCTTCCCCGAAAGCGTAACTTATTTCAGGATCGATGCAGAAAACGCATTTAGAAGGAAGAGCGTGAAATACAGTTTCGTTATATGTAATTTTCTGCGCGGGAATGTTAACAGGTACTGCTTTATTATCCGGATATTCTATACTGCAGGCGCAATGTTCCGCCTCTTCAGAATGGCAGCATTTACCTTTCGTGACACTATTTTCCTGATCGTGTACAGCAGGTTTGCAGCATGACAAACTGCAGTCTGAAAGTCCCTTTAAAAGGATAGTGTCAGACATCAGAAAGACAATGAAAGCTGTCAGTATGTAGAGGATGCGTTTAATAATGCCTCCGGAATTTCATATTTTGAATGATATATAAAAAAAACATTAATATCTATGTTAAATGTCAGAAAATAAGTTACTGTCCTGTTTACTTCTTCAGCTGCTCTCTTGTATTATAAAGAAGGTTTCTGTGTTTCTTCGTGTCTTCCGATAGCGAATCCAGAATTTCCTGGATCTTCGGCGAATCAGAATCTAGGTATGTAAAAATATTTTTTTCAAGTGATGAATCTTCAATATACAGGGCTACCGAAACTGCCCGCATCAGATCGATCCCCTCTTTTTCCGCTTTATCGAATTCATCCTTCAGATAATCTATCATTTGAGTTATAGCCTCAACAGTGAATTCATTCCTGTAAAAATAGATCTCTCCGCTCTGCACTTTAGGCATTATCTGCTTTAGCCATTCCTCATGCTTTCTTTCCTCCTCGACAAGGAAAGTCCATACCTGAGAATATGGAAAAAGATCCTCATACAGCTTATACAGTCTGGCGAGATGTCTTTCGTATTCGGCCTGATGTCCCAGAAAAAATATCTGCTCTTCTTTTGATTTCATACGAACACCTTAAGTGATTATTTATACTTTTAAAGATACGAAATAATTTACATTTAATCAATTGCAAGTATAATTATAAAAGATCTACCCGATAATATCCTGAATGATCGGCTTGAGACCGGCAAAGAAAAATTCTACCGCGATGACCATTACGATCAGTCCCATCAGCCTCATCATCACATTATTTCCCGTCTCCCCGATCAGAGTCGTGATATTTGACGAAAATTTCAGACCGAGATAAGTAATAAGCACCACAACAAATATAGCAGCAAGCAGAATAACCTTCTGATCAAAACCTGCAGCATCCTCCATAAGAACGATCGCGTTCGTAATAGCGCCCGGCCCGCAGATCATCGGGATCGCAAGCGGAGTGATCGAAATATCGTTCACATAGGTCTTCACTTCGGACTTCTTCAGTTTAGTCCTCGTAAGCCTCGCCTGAAGCATATCCATACCCATAAAAAAGAAAATAATCCCGCCCACCATCCTAAAGCTGTTCACCGAGATCCCGAAAAATTTAAAAAGAAGCTGCCCCGTCAAAGCGAAAATAACGATCGTCAAAAGCGCAACGAAAGACGCCTTCCGGGCAGTCTTAGCCCTGTGTTTCTCATCCAGACCAGAAGTCATCGCCACGAAAATAGGGATCACTCCAAGCGGATTTATAAGCGTAAAGAACGATGTAAAAGCAAGAAGCGCAAAGCTGAACGAATCCATTTTTACCCTTTGGTCTTATAATGATTCATCGCTTTAGCGGACAAATCTTCGACTTTCATATTTTCCCAGAGGTCTTTTCTCCACTCGGTATAATCAAAATTCTCTCTTTTTATTAAAACAATGAATCTTTCAGCTTCAACAATGTCCAGATTATTGGAAAGAGCCTGAAAACCTTCTTTTTTTATAACGGCATCGGTTCTCATTTTACACCTCCATTTCTATAAATTCAGTCGGACTCACGATCCTGACTTCTTTAATAAATTTTCTTTTATTCAAAATGCCTTTATCCACAGTAATAAAAAAGTCTGATTTCGCTTCAACTGCGCAGGCAATATGCAGAGAATCTTTAACTCCGATACCCATTTTTACTAAATCTCTAGCATATTTCAAAATAAATTCACTTTCGATAATTTTAATTTTTGCTATATTCTCCCACTTTCCAATAGAAGCCGAAACATCAGAATCCGGATTTGCAGTATTTTCATAATCGAGTATATAGCTCCAAGCTAGATCAATTTCTTTCTTTTTCAATCTTTGCTGAATAAACAATTTAGCTTCAGTCTCAAGGTAAACTTTGTTCTGAAACTGGTCATCAAAAGGTCTATTGAAGCAGCATATGTCTAAATATACCAGCATTGTTTCCTCAGCATAATTTCTACTAATGCTAAAAATACAAAAAATAAACTTTAAAAACAATTAAATATATGACTTTAAAAATAATAGCTTAACCTGCCATAGGAAATTGTTGAGGTTTTCAATACCTTCGATACTCCGCAAAAGCCTGATCTATCCAGTAGGCTTTTATCTCGTCTAATCCGCCCTGATAAATCTTCTGACCTTTAGGATTGCCGTACTTTTCAGCCAGTTCCGAGATATCAATATCTGAAATATCTTTACTGAAACAGCTGTGAAGCGCGCTGAAAGGATTATCGGACAATGCTTTTTTCATAAGATTAGAGAAATTATCCTTTTTGATATTTCCATGATGAATTGTAAGAAAATTGCCTTTACCTGTATATAGATCAAAGTTCTGATCTGCAACAAGCCAGATGTCATCCATAAAACGGGGTTTATAATTCTTCCGCTCTTCATTTGATAAAGATAAAGCCAGTTTTACCAGCTCAGCCTCTGTGTTCGCTCTTATTCCAGACAAAAAACTATCAGCATCGGGAATAGTCTCGCCGTCAACGCAGTATTCAGCCAAAGTTGAGCTTATTTTTTCAACATCGGAATATTCCGTTCTTATCTTTTCGTACCTTCTGCCCCTTGAAGTCGCATTATAACGCGCAAAAGAGATCATTATGTTTTCATGGTCGATGTCAGGAGCTATAACATTTTTGATAAGCTCAGGTATTTCATTAATACTTTCTTTGGTTATAAAAACGTTGAACGAAAGATCTATACCGGCAGAGCGGATCCTTTCAAGTGCCAGCTTAAGATCCTCAAAAGCACCTTTCCGGTTCACAGCCTTATCGTGAACTGCACCAATACCGTGAAAAGAAAGCACCATAAATTTATACTCAAGCTCCTTAATGCAATCCAATACATCTTTCCAGTCTGGCCTGACAGCCAACGCAATACCCGAAGTCGGCATATCATAAGGCATCATCCCGTATTTCATAAAAAGTTTCATCTGCGTGCCAGTCTCTGGATGCGCCAGCTCCTCGAACATAGGAAATGGATCCAAAGCATATTCGGGCTTATCTGAAAGATATTCTTTCATCTTAAACAAAATTTCTTCAAGATCAATAAGCGGCATATTTTTAAAAGGCTTACCCTGCGCCCAGCAGTGCTCACAGCTCGTCAAACAGCCTGATGAATTTATCTGAAGGAAAATATTTTTCGCCATCGTTCAATCCTCATAATTAGGCGGACAATATATGAATAATGCGGGAATATTACAAAAAGAAATAAGGAATTTTATTTGGAATAACAACCGAGATAGAGTAAATTAGAATTACTTTGAAATATCAGATAAAATAAATGGAAATTGCATGTTAAACTATTATTTTAAAGACAGTATCCAATCATTTATAAATAAAAGCACTGAAGAAATTATAGGTCAAATAAGCCTTTCGAATCAGTTCGGTTCTATACTAACTCAAAATAAATCTTGGGAATCGCAGATTCCAATTCTGAAAAAGGCTTTGCAACCTTTCGAAGGAGTTATATTTTTTGAATTTTCTATTCCAAGAATGGGAAAACGAGTTGATGTAATTTTGATTATTGAAAATGTCGTTTTCGTTATTGAATTTAAAGTTGGTGAACATAAATATTTGAGTTTTGAAGTTGATCAAGTCTGGGATTATGCTTTAGATTTGAAAAATTTTCATGAACCGAGCCACAACATTGTTTTAGCTCCGATTTTAGTTTGTACAGAAGCTAGAGAATCTTTTATTGAAGTCATTACAACTTCGCATAATGATAATTTAATTCTGCCTGTGAAAGCAAATAAAGAAACCCTTCAACAAGCTATTATTAATATATTGAATTTCAACAAAGAAAACGGTCAAATCAATGCCGAATCTTTCGCAAAAGGAAGATATTCGCCAACACCAACAATCATTGAAGCTGCTATTTCACTTTACAATAGTCACACCGTTGATGCAATTACGAGAAATGATGCTGAAGCTAAAAATCTTACTGTAACTACAACAGCGATCTCGGATATAATCCATTCAGCAAAAAACAAACGTAAGAAAATTATTTGTTTTGTAACGGGAGTACCTGGCGCAGGAAAAACACTTGTTGGCCTAAAAGTGGCAACAACTCATCTTGAAGAGCAAAATGGGCACGCAAGCGTTTATTTGTCGGGGAATGCTCCACTTGTTGCTATTCTTCAAGAAGCTTTAACAAGGAACAAAGTAAAAAACGAAAAGATATTAGGGAAAAAAATTACAAAAGGCGTAGCCAAAGCAGGAGTAAAAGCGTTTATTCAAATCATTCATCATTATAGAGATGCTTATTTAGTCGATCCTAGCGCTCCGTATGATCATGTCGCAATTTTTGATGAAGCTCAAAGAGCTTGGAACAAAGAGCAGACTGTTAGTTTCATGAAACGAAAAAAAGGAAAACACGACTTTGATTATTCTGAACCGGAATTTCTTATTTCATGTTTAGACAGGCATCAGGATTGGGCTGTCATTGTTTGTCTTGTAGGTGGTGGGCAAGAAATCAACACTGGCGAGGCTGGAATTTCTGAATGGCTTGAAGCGATAAGAACAACTTTTCAAAAATGGGAAGTATTTATTTCTCCAAACCTAACAGATTCTGAATATAACGCTGTTAATGCAATTGAAGAATTAAAACATATTACAAATGTGAATTTAAATACTGATTTACATCTAGCTGTTTCAATGCGCTCATTTAGAGCTGAAAACCTTTCACTATTTGTAAAAAACCTGTTAGATATAAATATTCAACAGGCAACCGATACATTAAGAAATATCTCAGAAAAATACCCAATTGTTCTCACAAGAGATCTTTCAAAAGCTAAAAAATGGTTGAAAGAAAAAGCTAGAGGGAGTGAAAGATATGGTTTAATAGTATCTTCACAAGCTCAACGACTTAAACCTTTTGCGATCGATGTTAAAACACCGATGGATCCTGTTCATTGGTTCCTTAATGAAAAAGACGATGTTCGGTCTTCATATTATTTAGAGGATGTGGCTACAGAATTTCATGTTCAAGGACTTGAATTAGATTGGTCTTGCGTAATGTGGGATGGAGATTTGAGATTTTCAGATGAAGGATGGAAAACATTTTCTTTTGTCGGAAATAAATGGCAGAACATTCATAAAGAAGAAAGAAAAAAATATTTAATCAATGCCTATAGAGTTTTGTTAACAAGATCAAGGCAAGGAATGGTTATTGTTGTTCCAGAAGGTGATCCTGAAGATCATACACGAAAAGCCGAATATTACGACTCAACGTTTCAATATTTAAAAAGTATTGGAATTGAAATTTTATAGAATTCTAGGAGAAAAATGACACTCACTCCAGCCTATATATACAAAAAAGAAGTTGACTGGTCGGTTTTCCGGGACGGTTTTATATCCCCGTGTCGCTTCAAGTTCTGTTTTATGAAAAGATCGGTCAGTATTTGCAAAAGGTCGGGGGTAGGCAAAGTGTCCGGGGCATAAGGAGCTTCTGAGGTTGTAATAATCCCATAAAAAATATTGAAAATTAATAGATGAGTGTCATTAGATGAACGTCATCCTTTTGTATATTGGGTAAAGTTAAGTGGAATATCTGAGGATATTTCGTTAAATTATAGAGTAATGCGAAGGAGCAGAAAGATGGAAGAAAAAAACAGCATGGCGATCTTTGATGATTTCAGGATCAGAAGAGTATTCGATAAGGACAAGGACAAATGGTTTTTTTCCGTAGTCGATATTGTTGCAGCGCTGATCGAACAGCCGGATTTGCAGACAGCCCGGAAATATTGGAATAAGCTCAAGGAGCGTTTAAAAGCTGAAGGTAATGAAACGGTGACAAATTGTCACCAGTTGAAAATGCAGGCTCAAGATGGAAAGATGAGGCTGACCGATGTAGCAGATGTTGAAACTCTTTTGCGGTTAGTTCAATCTGTGCCTTCAAAGAAAGCTGAACCTATCAAACTATGGCTGGCAAAAGTGGGATATGAAAGGATGCAGGAGATGGCCGATCCTGAACTTGCACTCAACAGGTCAAGGGAGTATTGGCAGAGCCACGGAAGAAGCGAAAAATGGATCCAGCAGAGAATGACAGGTCAGGAAACGAGGAATAAACTTACTGATTACTGGGATGGTCACGGAGTGAAAAAAGGCGATGAATTCGCTATGCTGACAAATATAATTCATAAAGAGTGGTCGGGTCTCTCGGTTAAAGATCACAAAGATTTTAAAGGACTTGAAAGGCAGAATTTGAGAGATCACATGAGCGAGGCGGAGCTTATATTCACTGCTTTGGCCGAACTTTCGACTAGACAGATCGCTGAAACAGAAAATTCTGAAGGTCTTGAGGAAAATAAAGATTCCGCGGTTAAGGGCGGTAGTATTGCAAAAGATGCAAGGAAAGCTTTAGAGGATAAAACCGGCAAATCGGTCATTACTGATCAGAATTTTCTGCCGGTCGGAAATAAGAAAAAGATAAAATAGTACCGCAAAAAATATCGAAAATTATTAGATGAGTGCCATTAGATGACCATCATCCCTTTGTATATTGCAGGAAATTGACGGAGTAGTGCGTATGTCGGATAAAGAAATAGAAAAATTAGATGAAGACCTGATCCGGGGTCGGATATATTCTATCAGAGGATTCCAGGTGATGCTGGATAGGGACTTGGCGGAATTGTATGGGGTTGAGACAAAGATACTTAATAAAGCAGTCAAACGAAACAGCGCAAGATTTCCTGAAAATTTTTGCTTTAAACTCACTCCGGATGAGTTAGAATCTTTAAGGTTCCATTTTGGAACCATAGAGAACGGTAGAGGGAGGCATAGCAAATATCTTCCTTATGTTTTTACGGAGCAGGGAGTAGCTATGTTGGCAGGGATATTAACGAGCGAGACAGCTGTAAGAGTCAGTATTTACATAATGAATGCGTTTGTGGCTATGCGCAAGTTTATACAGACGAACGGGCAGTTGTTTCAAAGAGTGGATAATCTGGAAATCAAGCTTATTGAAACAGATAAAAAAGTTGAGAAAATCCTCGGGGCAATGGAAAGCGGCGATCTGAAGCCGGTGCAGGGAATTTTCTTTGAAGGTCAGATATTCGACGCTTATAATTTTGTTTCAGAACTGTTCAGAGGCGCGGAAAAGTCCATCCTTATCATAGATAATTACATTGACGATTCGGTTCTGGTTCATCTGACAAAGGTAAAATCGGGTGTATCAGTCAGAATATTAACAAGATATGTGACGGATCAATTCAAACTGGATGTTAAGAAATTCGAGGCCCAGTACTTTCCGGTCGAGGTAAAAGTGTTCCCGCACTCGCACGACAGATTCATTATAATTGACGGGCGCGATGTTTATCATGTGGGCGCATCTTTAAAAGATCTCGGCAAAAAGTGGGTCGGATTCTCCAAGTTCGGCAAAAGCGCCATAGACATTTTAGGCCGGCTGGAAGAGTTGGACTAAAGTGGAATATCCGAGGATATTTCGTTAAATTATAAAGTAATGAGAAAGAGCTTAAAGGATGAAGATAAAACTTTTAATATTTGCGTGTCTGCTGGCTCTCGGATATTATTACTGGCAGAATGATCAGCCTTTAACGCATGAGGGGGAAGGTCAGATCGCGAAAGAACAGCCCGTTCAGAAAACTTCGAATGCGAAGCCTTTTTCGTTCGGGGACGGATATCTGATAACTCCGCTCGCTGATTTCAGTATTACCGCGCGTGTGCTTTCCAAAGAAAGGTACCGGATGGATGAAGGCGTAAAGCTGGTCCCTGTCGATCTTGCTCTTGGCTGGGGGCCGATGTCGGATGATGCGGTTCTTTCAAAGCTGGAAATTTCGCAGAGGAACAGATGGTTCTACTGGAGATGCGATTCCTACCCTATTCCGAGAGATCAGATCGAGCATAATGCGGCGAATATGCACTTGATCCCGGGCGATGACGATATAGAAAAGAAGATCAAAGGCGTTAAGTCAGGCAGTCTGGTCAGGTTCTCGGGATATCTTGTCAGGGCAGACAGGCCGGACGGTTGGAAGTGGGAAAGTTCTCTTTCAAGAACAGACACAGGAGATCATTCCTGCGAGCTGGTTTTCGTTAAGATATTTGATGTAATAGAATAGAAAAATATTACTGATTATTTTTTCTGTTGAAGTATTTGACTTAAAACTGGTGGAATATCCGCATATATTTAGTTAAATTTAATATTCTGTGCGCGTAAGTTTAAATTAATCAGGTGCGGATTGATCCAGAAAAACACGGTAATAGATTCAGTGTTCATAGTGCAGAAAAGGCTGGGTACGGGAGCTCAGAGCAGTGTTTATCATGTGAAAACATCTTCGGGCAATTTCGACAGAGCGCTTAAACTGATAGAAGTAACAGAAGGATCGAAGGAAAAATTCAGTTCCGTGATACAGTCGGTCAAGGATGAATTTTCAATAATAAAATCACTCCGCCACAAAAATATAATCAGGGTATATGACTTCGGGTACGACAAAAAGCTGGACAAATATTATTATACAATGGATTACCTTGAAGGATATGACCTGAGAAAACATGTCGAACATTATCCTGAAATATCGCGGTTTCCCGATCTTGTTTATCAGATACTGGACGGCCTGAATTATCTTCATGCCAGCAATATTATCCATTTTGATATAAAACCGGAAAATATTTTTGTTGTGGATGATAACGGCAACCCTCTCGTAAAAATCCTCGATTTCGGACTTTCAGAGATAAAAATGCACAATAAACAGGATCAGATAATCAAAGGCACTCTTTCATATATAGCACCCGAATTCTTCCTCGACACATCAAAAATTTCCGCTAAGATCGACCTGTATTCTCTTGGAATTACACTTATACATGTCAATAAGGGTATAAAAGGCAAGAATTCATCGGATGTTGCCGGCAGCGGGATCATAAAAGCGGTCAACGAAGAATATAAAAACAATATGGATCTGCTGAACGAGTTCAGGGATAAAAAAATTAAATCTTTCATATCCCAGCTCGTTGAAAAAGATCCGGGCACAAGAATATCTTCGGCTGTCGAAGCTGTAATATCTTTGAACAATATCTTCGGTCTGAATTATAAGATCCCTTCAGTGCACCAGGTTGCATCATTTCTGAACAATCCAAAATTTATCTTGAGAGATGAGATATACCGGGAGCTGAAGCATGAATACGATTCAGCCGAATCGGAAAAAGAAGGAAGGACCGTTGTTATATCCGGAGCATCGGGATCAGGCAAGACAAAAATACTTAAACACCTGTTCTTTCAATGCAGCCTCGATCTGAAAAAAGTGCTTTATGTCTATCTGGAAGACAATACGAGCGTTGATTTTTTCATAGGAAGTCTTCTTTTAAGAAAAATTTACAATCTGTACAGGGATGAGATCGATATTGAAAGCGAATACGGAAAGATAAATTCAGAACTGGATGATATTATAAAGAAGGATCAGGACATAACATATATTTTTGACGATGTGATAAGTTTTATCGTCAGGTGCTCCCGTTCGGGAAATTTCAGGATTGCTCTTCTTATGGACAATTATGAAAATTACGACAGGGTGTCTTTTAAATTCGTAAACAGGCTGATCGATCAGAACAGACACAGCGGCGATATTTTCCTGACGGTATCCGTCGCAACGGATAAAATGGACAACAGGGTCGCTCAGAGCTATAAAATGATCGAGTATGATCCCGAGATAAAAAAGATATTATTACCTCCTCTTTCATTTTCTGAAACTGAAAAAGCTGTCGAACTGCTTCTGGGAAAGATCGGAAGCCTGCCCCCGGATTTTACAAGAAAAGTTTATGATTTCTCCGGCGGGAATTTTAGAAAGCTGATGGTGTATCTCGACGAATTTTTCAGCGAAGGGGTTCTCAATTATGTTTCCGGTATCCTCATGTTCAGAGACAATGAAAAATTCAATATGATCTTAAGTTCAAAAAGCGGAAGATCGGAGGAGAAACTGATCGGGAGTTTAGATAAGAACGGGCTTTTTGTTCTAAGACTGCTGTGTATTACATTCAATAAACTGACCTTTGATGAAATACTCGGGGCTGTTCATTTCGGCGCAGGCGATCTGAGACGCATTCTGAAAAAACTCGCGGAAATTGAGCTGATAAGCGGTTATGAAGATCTTTACAAAGCTATCAGAAGCGAAGTTAAGAGTTTTGTGTTCTCTAAAAGTTCTCCGGAGGAACTTTCATCATTATATGAATACGTCGCCGGGCTTAAGCACCATGACAGGTTCAGTCATTATGCATCCAGGCTGATCCGTTCAATTACTTCAAAGAAGACCTTATATGATCTGGATGCGGTAGGTGATTTTATCGAAAAAATGATCAGATACGACAGCAATGACAATCTTTATTACCTTCTTTCGAACAGCATAGTATTCGCAGAGAACCGTGAGTTAAGGTTCAGGCTGGAGATAAATTATGCTTATTATCTGAAAAACAAAAAGCCCGAAGAAGCTGCAAAAGCATTAATTAACCTTGACAGGAAATTCGAAAGCGAGGAAAGCGATATAAGGAACAGGATCAGCTTTATCAGACTTAAACTCAGGATGCTCGATCCGGATATCTGCGATTATGACGTAAAGGGATTTTTATTAAAAGCGTTCCCGGTGATGGAAAAAGGAATGGACCTTCCTGATATGTTCGGGGAGCTGTATGAGTTCATTAAAAAGCTTCTGATGACCGGAAGATATTTTGAACACGGTGTTTTTATTACAGAAATGCTTGAAAGGAAATTATCGGGTGAGGAGAACGTTCCATTCGAATACCCGAACCTTATCCATACTTTAAAATTTACTTACGGAGTTATAGCCTGGAAGGAAGAATATGAAAAAAAGCTCTCGGAATATATAGGTCTGCATGTTGAGAATAAACTTTTCAGCAGCAGTTATTTTCACCTTCTAAGATCAATAGCGGTACTGGCTGAGAAAAATCTTATAAAAGGGGATCTCGGCAAAATCCTTATCGACGGACTGAAAGAAGCTTACAGGAGCAGAAATATCGATATCATGTTCAGGATGTTTTCCACTTTAGCCACATACAATTATTATAAGGGTAAATACGAGGAGTCGCTCTACTGGGATCAGAAACGTGTCGATATGAAGCAGAAATTAAGGATAGAGCTTACGACGGATGATATAAGCGATATAGCCGTGGTTAAGGCGAATCTCTATTATCCTATAGGTGAAGTAATATCTCTTATCCAGGAAACTCGAAGGCAGGCAAAAGAAAGGAATGAGCTTTCGCTTTACATAGAGAACATTACGAACGAATTCGTTCTTCTGCACAGGAAAGGGGATTTCAGATCGGCGAAAACAGCTATAAGGAAAGTATATCTGTATTTCAGAACGCTTCCTGACGGCGAGACTTTGAGAAATTATGAAAGAGTGGCTAAATATTTCCCCGAAGTATTCTCAAAAGAGGAATCGATCGCAGATGCCCGTGATCTTTTGGAAAACAGGTCGGTCTCTCCTGATGTGTTCAATAATATGCTGGCTATGCTGGATAAATTTTATGAATACAATATCTGCTACAGATGGTCGCCCGGCAGAACTGATGAGATATTGGACGGAACCGTGCATTTAGAAACGCCAATGATGCTTCTTCATTATATCAAAGTGCACAAAAGGCTGCCGAAAAAGGACAGGGTGTTTAAAAACATTGAACCGAGATTTCTGAATTCCGAACTGACCGGTGATCATCTGGCTTTTCTGGTTACGAAATTCATGATGACGAAAAATGAAAAACTCATCGATCCTATTTTTGAATTCTCCCGGAAACTGCATATTTCAGGATATGTTATGCTGAACGTTTATACGATCATACCGTTTATGGAATTCGCGCTCATGGTTGAAGTTCCCGGACATAAGATAAAGCAGTTCATCGAATTTTATGAAGAGATCAGGCAGTATATCTATAACAATCTGGATGAGACCCAGGTCGGATTATTTGAATCCACCTATTTTTTCAGGCGCGGTAAAAAAATAATAGAATATTTCGACAGAAAATAGGAAAGGGCGGAAAATTCCGCCCTTCTTCATTTGACAGGCACCTGGATCTCCGTCAGCCAGTCATTAGGATCCTCTTTATTCCAGCAGCCGTCAATGTACGACTCCCTCGGCTGACCGATGATCTCGAGTTTATTATCCTCTATCCACTTGAAAACAGCCGAATACGTCCTGCCGAAATTCTCGTACGGGCCTCTGTGATAAATGCAGGCCGCCCTTTTAAAGCCTTTCATTTCTTTATAGATAATACCGTCGGCGTCAGGCAGTTTTTTCACAACCGCCTCGACGATCTCGACATCAATGTCTTTATCCTTACATTCAGGATCGTGATAGATATTGAAGCAGTAGGCGGGTTCTCTGCATACAACCCCTTGTTTCCTCATTTTATCACCCATCTCAGGCGCCATCGTATAAAGGTAATTGAAGTCCGGTATGATCTTTCTGTAGGTCGCCGCGATGATATCCGGCAGTTGTTTGATCGTAACTTTTTCCATTTCCAGCTCCGTTTTTAATTCGCTTATCCATTTTTTTAATTGCGATACGCTGTTCTGTTCTCTGACAATACTGTTTTCTATACTTCTTTTTTTTATTTCGAGGATATCCATCAATTCTCCGGCATCCGGCCTGCCGGTCAGAACAGATGATATCTCCTCAAGCGAAAACCCCATTTCCTTCAAAGACCGTATCTCGCTGACGAGGGCGAGTTTTTCCGGTTTATAGTACCTGTATCCGTTCTCCCGGCTGATCAGGTCGGGCGTTACAAGTCCTATCTCGTCATAATACCGGAGCGTCTTTACCGTCGTTCTGCAGAGTTTTGAGAAATCGCCTATTTTCAGCATACCGCGTCTCCTTTTCCGTAAGCTTACACCGGTAAATATAAACATTCCTGCCGCGGGAGGGTCAAGAAAAAATTTTCTTTTTATACAGATATTGCTTATATTTGCGTCTTATGAAAAACTTTATTAGAATAGCTTTTGCCGCAGTCATACTTCTGGCGGGAGCGTGCTTCTGTTATGAGATCACAGGCAAGGTCATAGGTGTGAAAGACGGCGACACTATAGAGATATTGAAGGACATAACGCCGGTTACTCTCAGGCTCGACGGAATAGACTGCCCTGAAAAAAGGCAGGATTTCGGCCAGAAAGCAAAGGAATATACTTCGTCGTTGTGTTTCGGAAAGACGGTAAAGGCCGTTATATCGGATAAAGATAAGTATGACAGGCTGATCGCGAAGGTTATTCTGCCTGACGGTAAAATTTTAAATGATGAAATATTAAAAGCGGGATTTGCCTGGCATTTTAAGAAATATAATTCCGAGAAAAGAACTGCCGATATGGAAACCGCCGCGCGTTCGAAGCGCATCGGGCTCTGGGCAGGTAAAGATCCCGTTCCGCCCTGGGATTACAGGCACGGCGGAAGTAACGATTCCAAAGCCCCTCCGGTTACAGGTAATTTTATAGGATCTGTCGGATCAGGTAAATTCCATAAACTTTCGTGCGAATGGGGAAAAAAGATACCCAACAGCAACAGGATATATTTTAAAACCAGGGAAGAAGCGCTTCGGCAGGATTATAAACCGTGTAAAGCCTGCAATCCGTAAAATATAAGGAGGATCGGATGCTCGACAGTCTGTGTTATTACGTTAAAGATGAAAACAAGAACAGGGAAGGATTAAAACTATTAACAGAAGAGCATTCCAATATCAGGTTCGTTTCTCTCTTCGGAGTCGATTTTCTTGGCAACGACGTTGACGAAAGGATCCCCATCGGCTATTTTCTGGATAATATCGAGGATATTTTTTCAGGTGGAGTCCAGACAGACGGATCCTCTGTGAACCTTCCCGGTATCGCGACAATTAATGACGCTAAGATAGATTTTATCGTGGATACGAAAGCGAAATGGTTCATAGACTACAATCTCGAAGGCAATATTTTCGGTACCGAACCGACCGGCACTATAAGGATACCCGTTTTTTTCAGGCATCATGATAAGTTCTACTGCTCAAGATCGGTTCTAAAGAATACACTTGAATATGTAAAAAACGAAATGCTGAGTTTGTTGAGATCCGACAGGGATTTTCTGAAGAGGAATAAAATAGATCATTCAGATATTGCCGACATTTATTTTACGACCGGGACCGAGCTGGAATTCTGGGTCAGAACGACGATGGACAAGGTATCGAAAGAGGAGCTTTCTCTCAGCCAGGAACTGAAAGAATCCTACTGGAAAAGGACGAAGGGTCAGGTCAGAAAATCTCTCGAAGAAACTCTTATAATGCTCGAAAAATACGGCATCGAGCCTGAAATGGGTCATAAGGAAGTCGGTGGTGTTAAAGGAAAGATCAGCCGCGAAGGAAGGCTTTACGATGTTATGGAGCAGCTGGAGATCGACTGGAGGTTCACCGATCCGCTGCAGGCTGCTGACAACGAAATATTCGTAAGGTATGTAGTAAAGGAGATATTCAGGAACAACGGGCTGGAGGCGATCTTCGTCGCTAAACCTGTTGACGGAGTCGCGGGTTCGGGCGAGCATATACACATAGGCATGGGGATTTTATTAAAGAACGGGCGCAGGATAAACATCTTCGCCCCGCAGGATAAAAAACTATATTTGTCGGGCTTCGGTTACGGGGCTTTGATGGGACTTTTAAAGAACTGGCGGTCAGTAAATCCGTTCGTTACTAATTCGCATTCGGCTATAAAAAGGCTGCAGCCCGGTTTTGAGGCTCCGGTCAGCGTTGTGGCTTCTTTGGGACTTACTCCTGCTTCTCCATCGAGGAACAGGACCGTTCTGACCGGCCTTGTCAGGTCGGACAATCCTTTATCGGTCAGATTCGAGGTCAGAGCGCCTAATCCCCATACGAACGTTTATATTGCAGTATCGGCATTTTACCTCGCCATGATCGACGGCATCAGATATTCTGTGAAAAAGAGTGATACCGAACTAGATATTGAAATAAGGAAAAAGAGCGGGGAGAAAGCCGGGTATCTTTTAAAGGAAAGGCAGTATGTTTCGGAAAGGGACATTTTCGAGCATTATTCGCAGGATGAAAGGAATAAGCTGTTCGGGATCACTCCGAAGACCGTCTGGGAAATAATCGGCGCGCTGAAGGAGGATATGCCAGTTTTCGATAATACGCCTTTTACTCCCGAGATCATATATTCTTATTTTTTAAGTTCCCTTAGAAAGTGGCTTATAGAGATCCGCGAAAAGGAATTTAATTATATGCGTCTTGAGATAGTCAATATGTTCAGGTATCCTGAAAAAGAGAACGGTCTCGACAGGCAGATATGGGCGGAAGTTCAGGATCTTATTAATGAGATAGCAAAGGACGATGTAAAAAAGCTTTCATTAATGACGCTTGTGCTAAAAGAGATCGAGAAAGAGGACTTCGCGAAGGTGAGTGAAAGATTCTTCAGTCTTAAGCAGAAGTATTCTTTTTTACTGGCCAGGTACAAAGAGTACAGGAAGAATATTATATAGGTATCACTTTCTATCGATAGTAATATACCTGAATGAAGTTATGTCGGGCATAATAATTTAAACTCCTGAAAAAAAATCAAAAAAAAGTGAAAAAATTTTCAAAAAAATAGATGAGTGTCATTAGATGACCGTCATCTTTTATTATATTACCGGTGTTCTAACTAAAACCGCTAATGTAAAAACTAAGGAGAATCAAAATGGAACAGCAGAACTACAACACGGAAGTTTACTCGGCGAACTTCAAAACCGGGAACAGAACGTACTTCATCAACCTGCTCGAAGCGAAGAACAGAGCAAAGTACGTAAGGATCACAGAAAGCAGAAAGGTCAGCGATACAGAATTCCAGAAAAACCGCATCATGCTTTTTCAGAATGACATGGTTAAACTGGCAAAAGTGCTCAATCTGGCCGTGTCGAAGATCAAAAGCAGCGAAGTAAAAGACGAGCAGCTCCCGCTCGATGAGACCGGCGAAGACACTCAGACCGCGACTGATAACGAAACCCAGGATAAATCCGTTCCGGAAGATCAGGATACTGAAAGTCAGAAATATCCTAATTCAGGGAAAAAATGGACAAGGGAGGACGAGGAAAAACTCGAATTTTTGTTCAAAGCCGGAAAAACCGTCGATGATCTCACCGAAATATTCGGAAGAAAGCAGAAAGGCATCGAGAGCCGATTAGAAAAACTCGGTCTGATTGAAAAATAAATATCACTTTTTCTCTCCCCTCACAAAAAAAAAGGCTTCCGTTTCGGAAGTCTTTTTTTATAGCTTTTTTATTTATTTATTATTATTTTAACGCAATTATTAATTATAAGGCTTCTTCAGATAATGACGGATAAGAAAAATATTTTTTCGGAATCAGCTCAGAAAAGAATATTCGACAGTTCGCACGATGCCTTTATAATTTCAGATATAAAAACAAAGATCGTTTATGCCAACCGATCAGCCCATAAGATCTTCGGATATGAAACGGGAGCCATGATCGGTATGAGCATACTTGAATCCATGCCTGAAGACAAGCGCGACAATTATTTTAAAGATATGGAGAAGTCGCTAAAAGGTGAAACAGTCTCAAATTCAGATTCAGGACAGGAGCTGTATGCGAGAAAAAAGAACGGCGATGTTTTTCCTATCGAGCTGACATATATTCATTACAGACAGAACGAAGAAGATTATTTTGTAACCCAGATCAAGGATATATCGGACAGAAGAAAATTTGAAAAAGAACAGACAGGAGATGGCCCTTCATCAGAAGGGCGGTTAATTGATTCATTATTCAGGATAGAAAAACAGCTCGGAAGCGGTTCCCAGGGGCTAATATATCACGTAAAAACCGTTGCATCCGGTTTTGATTTAGCTCTCAAGCTGATAAACATTCCGTCTGAAACTAAATTTCAGATGGAAGACATAATCGAGTCAGTCAAAGCGGAATTCTCAATAATAAAATCGCTACACCACAGAAATATTATCGGAGTTTACGACTTTGGGTGCGACAAAAATCTCGACAAATATTATTACACAATGGATTATCTACAGGGTATGGACCTAAGAGATTATGTAGCCCAGAATCCCCGCAGTTCGCATTTCCCGAGTATAGTTTATCAGATATTAGACGGCCTTAATTACCTGCATTCTAACAACATAATACATTTCGACATCAAACCCGAAAATATTTTCATAATCAATAAAGGTAACGACCCGCAGGTAAAAATACTCGATTTCGGGCTGTCTGAGATCAAAAAGCACAATAATCAGAACCTGAGCGCGAAAGGCACTCTTTCATATATAGCTCCCGAATTTTTTCTGGATCCGACTAAAATTTCTCCGAAGATCGATCTGTATTCGCTGGGAATATCGCTGATACATGTTAACAAAGGAATGAAAGGAACAGGGACCGAAAGCATAGGGAAAGGAAGCATACTTCAGGCTTTGAACGCTGAATACGAAAGGAATATGGAACTTCTTGATACTTTCAGGGATAAAAAGATAAAGTCGTTCATATCGCAGCTTACCGAAAAAAATCCGGGAACAAGAATATCGTCAGCTGTTGAGGCTATAATCTGGCTGAACAGAATATTCGGCACGAATTTTAAAATTCCGTCGGTACATCATATAACTTCATTTTTGAACAATCCGAAATTTGTTCTGCGTGATGAAGCATGTAACAAACTGAAGGAATACAGATCGGGCGGGTCGGTTCTGCTTACGGGACTGTCAGGAACAGGCAAGTCAAAACTTCTCAATCAGCTGGTTTTCGAATCATCGCTGGATCTTCAGAAAGTGTTAAAGATCTATCTGGATGACAACACCAGCGAAGATTTTTTTACGGGAAAGATCCTTCTGAAAAAATTATACAACCTTTACAGATCTGATATAAATATCGAAGATGAATATGCAAAGATAACCGCCGATCTTGAATCGATAATCGAAAAAGAGCAGGATTATTCATATATTTTTGATGATATAATCGCGCTTATCTTCAAATGCTCGTCAGCCGCTTCCCGGCTGACACTTCTGTTCGATAATTACGAGAGATATGATACTGAATCAGCGAGGTTCGTCAACAGGCTTTTTAACATAAACAAGAATACGGCTCAGGCTTTTATCGTTATTTCGGTCGCTACAGACAAGATGAATGAAACAGTATCGCAAAGCTATAAACTTATGGAGTTCGATCCCGAAGTTACAAAGATCGACCTTCCTCTTCTTTCCTACGATGAAACTCACGAGGCGATCGAGCTGTTTTTGGGTAAGATCGGCAGCCTCCCTGCAGATTTCGCGAAAAAGATCTACGATCATTCTGGAGGCAATTTCCGCAGACTTATGGTCTATTTTGACGAGTTTTTCCAGAACGGAATTCTAAATTATGTTTCCGGACTGCTTTTATTCAGGGATCAGGAAAAGTTCAATACGATACTTAGATCGAAGAACGGCAAATCCTTAAAAAGTCTTACTGAAGGTCTCGATGACGACGAGATGTACGTTCTTAAACTGTTATGCGTTACGATAAATAAGCTCACGATCGACGAGATAAAAGGGTTCATATCTTTAAACGAATACGATCTGAAAACCACATTGAACAAGCTTTTTGCAAGCGAACTGATCAGCGGATACAACGATCTTTATAAGGCTATCCGCAGCGAAGTCAAGAATTTCGTTTTTAAAAGATGCACGACCGAAGAACTGATCCGGATATACACTTTTATAGCAGAACTTCAGCACGAGGATAAATTCAGCCAGTACGCGGTTCTTCTGATCAAAGCCTTCATCTCGCCCGCTCCGTTAAAGAACCTGAGTACGATCGACAGATATATCGAAAGACTGGAAAAGGGCGACACGAACGATAATCTGTTCTATCTTTTGTTGAACAGTCTAAAAATAGCGACAGATAAAGAGCTCCGGTTCAGACTTGAAGTTAACTACGCACGTTTTCTTATGAAGAAAGATACTGTAAAGGCGGTCAAGCTGATCGAAAATCTTGATGTATTTTACAGAAAAAAAGACAGGGACATCAGTAATAAGATCAGTTTTATCAGGCTTAAATTAAAGGTACTTGACTTCGAAAAATACAATTATGACGCATTCAGCTTCGTTGAAAAGGCCATGCCGGTTATGGAAGCGGGAATGAAAGCAGAAGAGATATACATTCTTCTGACGGATTTCATTAAAAACCTGCTCGATTCAGGCGAGTATTTTTCACAGGGAGTAAAGATCATTACGCTTCTCGAGAGTAAATTCGCAAGGGACGTCTATGTTCCGTTCGAGTATCCCAATGTATTGAACACAGTTAAATTCGTTAACGGTGTTGTAGAGTGGAAGGAAGAATATGAAAAGCTGGTTTCGGGATATATTGATGCTCATATCAAAGCGCAGCTTTTTAATAACAGCTATTTCTATCTGCTTAAATCTATCGGACTTCTGGTGGAAAAGGATCTTTTAAAGAACGATTATTCAGAAAGGCTAACTTACGGGCTCGAAATGGCATACAAGCTGAAAGATCTGGAAAATATGTTCGTAATGTATACTACCCTCTCGACTTATCACTATTATAAAGGCAATTACGAAAAATCGCTTTACTGGGACGAGAAAAAGATCCATCTGAAACAGAAGCTGAAAAAAGAGCTTAATACGAATGATATAGGTGATATCGCTACAACAAAAGCAAATCTCTATTATCCGCTCGGAGAGGTTATTTCTCTGATTCAGGAATCCAGAAGGCAGGCCAAGGAGAAAAATGAGCTTTCCAATTACATACTTAATATTACGAACGAATTTATTCTTCTTCACAGGAAAGGTGATCTTAAGAACGCCAAGTCCGCTATCCGAAAAGCGTATCTGTATTTCAAAACTATTCCCGACCAGGAGATTTTAAGGAATTATGACAGGTGCGCCAAATATTTTCCGGAGGTGTTTTCTAAAAAAGAAGCTGTGGAAGACACTGAAAAGCTTTTGTCCGAGAATACTGTTTCGGCTGAAGTATTCAGGAAAATGAAGGAACTGCTCGATAAATATTATGAGTTCAATATCTGCTACCGATGGGCTCCGGCTATGATGGAAGAGATACTTTCGGGTAATCTCGAGATCGAAACGCCGATGATGCTTCTTCATTACCTCAAGCAGTACAGGCGGCTGCCCGTTCCCGAAAAAGTTTTCGGGAAGATAGAACCGCGGTATCTGAATCCGGAATGTACGGGCGATCATCTGGTTTTCCTTGTCACGAAATTTATGATGTCTAAGGATTTCGGTCTGACCGATTCTATATTCGAGTTTTCTAGAAAGCTTCATATTGCCGGATATGTTATGATCAATATTTACACGATCATCCCTTTCATGGAATTCGCGCTTATGGTAAATATCTCGAAAGACAGGCTTAAAAGATTTATCGAATTTTATGAGGAGATCAGTTCTTATCTTTACGAGAATATGGACGAAGATCAGATCGGCCTTTTTGAATCTACTTATTTTTTCAGGCGCGGCAAAAAAATAATAGAATATTATAATAATCTGTAATTAATATCACTCGACATAACTTCATCTAAAAAACGGACCCTGCCTCATCAGGCCATTTGCTATTTTATTGCTGATTTCGCACCGGCGGGCGAAGAGGTGTAACGGGATCCGTTTTTATACGAATTATGTCTCGCTCCATAGCCGGCATAGATTTAAAAGCGAGTCATATATTTTGAGGAACCTGTAGCGCATAGAACGCGCCTGATATAATTCATGAAGGATCGACATCCGTTACGTATTTGATCCCGCCGGTACGTGTTGATCTCAAACAAGCAATTGAACGGATGTCTGCAGGATGAGATCTTGAATGAAGTTATATCAGGCATGTTAATATCAATTTATGTTGTCTGATTCTAAAAATGATATGGCGAGACAATGCCGAGCAGAAACCAACCCTATTTCCGGTCCCATTCGCCTTTCTTGTTCCGGTAGAAAGTTTTATCCGGAGATTCAGTTATATTCATATTAAAAAATGACTCGTAAACTTCGTCAGGAGCCGAATTGAATTTGGCATCCGTCTCAATAATTCTCTGCATTATAAGAGATCTGGCCTTATTTTCCTTTTCGATAACGGTGTATGCGTTTTCCCGGAAAATTTTATCCGACTCTTCGAGTCCGTCTTTATCAACTACTTCAACAAGACCTTTCTGGTTCTCCCCGATAAAACCCTTTATCTTAAGCTCGTTAATATCGTCCTTAAAAAATTCCCTGTCCCTGACAGCCTCGACAACATCTTTTCTGTCTGCAGTGATCTTAATATCTCCCGAACCCCTCTCTGAAGCGATCATCCATGCGTCCTCTTTGATCTTGGCGTATTCACCCATCACCTGATTCTCGAGCGCGGTCTTTTCGCCGGTGATCTTAATATCCGGAATTTTAACCGTACATGACATCAAAAATAGAGTTAAAATAATTAAAAGGAAAGTTCTCATTTTTACACCCTGAAAAGATCGTCCATTCCGTAAAGCCTGTTCTCTTTCTGCCTGACCAGAAAGTCGACAGCCTTAAAAACACCGGATGCGAAAGTTCTTCTTGAAGTAGCTTTATGGGAGAGTTCCAGCCTCTCGCCGTTCCCGGCGAAAATAACCGTATGGTCGCCTACGACATCCCCTCCTCTTAGCGTATGAATAGCGATCTCAGACCGTTTTCGCGGCTCATAGGTACCTTTTCTGCCGTATATCGTGCTGTAATCAGGATTACCCTTTAGAAGCATATCTCTCAATTTAAGAGCTGTCCCGCTTGGGGCATCCGCTTTCTGATTATGATGCATCTCGAGGATCTCGATATCGTAATCATCCTTTGCCATCGATGATATCGTGTTAAGAAGTTTTCCCAGAATAAATATACCAAGAGAGAAATTTGGCGAATAGAAAACGCGGCCTTTCTCAGATATTTTTCTTATCTCTTCCATTTCATCATCCGTAAAGCCTGTAGTTCCGGTCAGAAACGGCCTGTTGTTCTCAATAGATATCTTCAAATGTTCCATGCATGACTTTTTGGACGTAAAATCAACTACGACATCAACATCATCATGGTCGATTATATCGATAAGTTTTATGCCGATGCCGAGATTAGTAAGAACGCATTTTTCAGGGGTCTCTATAATGTATGAAACGTTAAAATCTTTTGAATCGGAACAGAAATCGGTTAAAACTTTTCCCATTTTTCCGTATCCGCCGCATAAAGCTATATTTATCATTTCCCGGCCCCCGTATTTTTCAATCTTCAGAAAATATATAAAAATGTTTGAAATTATACAAGCGGAATAAAAAGTCTGATCTAAATACTGTATCCGTCTATACGCTTGAGCCATCCGTTAAGAAAGGTGAGGTCGTTCCAGTCCTCGGTATAGTTATTGACTCTGCGGGTAAGCGTTTCTTCGGCTGATCTGATAAAGTTTTCTAGATCGGGAAGTTTCATGTTCTCAAGTACCTGCAGAAGGCCCCATCCTTCGCCGCGGATCCTTTCTTTCGGATCAAGACCGGTTCCTTTAAAGTTCAGATAATCCACGACAGCGAACCTGCCCTGCCTGGAAGCTGACAGAGCCTTAAGTTTATCGGCAACATGCGGATTCTTATTAAGTATCTCTTTAATTGAATCCATTGCTTTGAATAGAATAAAACCCGCCTGAATGTACGTGGTCGAAGCGAGCCATTCTATGATCTCGTCCTTAACCGGATCGTAGTCAAGATCGGTCTTGCTTTTCCATGGGCATCCGGTCATTTTATGTCTGTCAATGAATTCTGGTACAGGCTCGTTTTTTTCGAGATAAAATGCAATAAGCTCAGGGAACTGCTCGACAAAAGGCAGCCTGCTTCCTGCTGGAAGCCAGATGAAATGGCCCACGCCGAAATTAGCGAAATCTTCTTTCGGGCTCCACCATACAAGGTATTTTTTCTGCGAACCACATTCGTTGGCAAAGAATTTTATTCCCATCTGCCGGAATTCATCGGCCGAAACAGATCTGAGATTATCCATGATTACTTTTTCAGGCATATATTACTCCATCCATTTTTATATCGTGAGGTTCGACCGGCACTTCTTCCACCATCTGAAAATCATAACACACGCCGAGAAGATGCGTTCTCCCTTTGAATTTATGCAGTATTTTATCATAATACGCCTTTCCCCTTCCCATCCGGTTGTTGTGACCGTCGAAGGCTATTCCCGGAACCAGTACCAGCTCTATTGAATCAAAATCCGAAAACGGTTGTCCATCTGGTTCCGGTATTGAATATAGATCACCTGCGACAAGGCTCTCCGCTCCGTTAAATTCCTTTAAATGAAGTTCATCGCCGTTTATAGCGGGCAGTATGAATTTTTTTACTCCTGACCATTTTTTAATAAGGTGCCGGGTATCTATCTCGTCATCCATCGCCCAGTATATAAAGATCGTTTGCGCTTTTAAAAACATTTCATTTTTCTCTATCCTGTGCATTAAAAGGACAGATCTTTTATCCCTTTCGGCCGGACTGAGATGTGCTTTAAGCTGCCTGATTAGCTTTCTCAGCTCTTTTTTTCTTAAATGGATCTCATCAGTCAATTTAGCGCCTTCCTTTTTTGATGTAATATAAAGAATTAATTTTTAATGGGAGATAAAATTGTTTATTTTCCACATATTATTAAAAGGCTGATTTGATGAAAGTAGAGCAGGCGAAGAAGTATATTGAAATAAAACTTGATACTAAAGATGTCAGTATCGCTGTTGTACTTGGCAGCGGGCTGTCGTTCCTCGAAGATTCGCTTGAGGGTCTGAAAAAGATCAGTACGGCTGATATTCCCGGTTATCCTGTTTCGACGGTCATCGGGCATAAAGGCACGATGAGCACGGGAACATATCTCGGTAAGAGGCTTCTTATCATGGCGGGAAGAGTGCATTATTATGAAGGTTATTCGTACGAAGAAGTCGTGTTCCCAACATATATCATTCATTCACTCGGGATAAAAAAGCTTCTTCTGACGAACGCGGCAGGAGGTGTGAATAGGAATTATGCGCCCGGATCGCTAATTATTCTCGACAGCTACATCGCACCGTTTTCGAAAATATATAAAAATCCTGTAACCTCGCCGTATTCTGATAAACTGAATGCGCTTCTCGAAAAAGCTGCAGGAATTTCGAACGTCAGAGTTAGCAGAGGATGCTATGCGTACATGACCGGCCCGAGCTTTGAAACGAAAGCTGAAATTGACTTTTTAAGACTTTCAGGAGCTGACGCGGTCGGGATGTCTACCGTGCCCGAAACAGTTTGGGCAAAAGAACTCGGGATAGAAACCGCCTGCGTTTCACGTATATCGAATTTTGCCGCCGGAATAACCGGAAGTTCACTTTCACACAAAGAAGTGCTGGAAACTTCGGCAGGATCGCAGGAAAGCTTTATTACTCTGTTAAAAGAGTTCATCAAACTTATCTGAATCATCAAATCTTTACATTCAGCCGTAAGTTGATTATATTTATGCCATGGAAAAAATGCAGTTCGTCACAATAGCCGAAAATGTTGAATATGAGATCGAAAAGATCAAAGGATCGAGGTTCATCGGCAGGCTTTATGGAATAAAAGACAGATTCGAAGCGGAAAGAGACCTGGAAAAAATAAGAAAGATGTACTACGACGCTACCCATAACTGCTTTGCCTATACCGAAGGTCTTGGCGCGGAGATATATACACGCTCAAGTGATGACGGAGAACCTTCAGGCACAGCAGGCAGGCCGATAATGACAGTATTGGAATCGAGCGGGCTGTCTAATGCTCTCCTTGTCGTAACCAGATATTACGGAGGGACCAATCTGGGCACAGGGGGTCTGATCAAAGCATATACCGAAGCAGCCAAGGCCGTCATATCCTGTTCGAAAAGAAAAACCGTAGAGATAAGGGAAGAACTCAAGTTCGCTCATAATTACGATCAAACGAGCATGGTAATGAATTTAATAGGAAAATATGAAGCTTCGGTTCTATCAGTTTCATACTCGGATAAAACGCAGGTGAAGGTGTCGGTGAACAGAGGTTTTTTGCAATATTTTATAGCTGAACTATTCGACAGAAGCTCAGGAACCGTCAGGGCGGAAAAATGCTGATAATTCTGGTTATAATAACCCTGATCCTTTCAGCATTTTTCTCTATGTCTGAAATTATATTCACGGTCGCGGACAGGATCAAGATAAGAGTATTGAGCAAGGCTGGAGTGAAATCAGCTCTGTACGTCAAAAAGCTTATAAAGAATCCCGATAATTTCCTCGTTCCCGTTCTCGTCGGCAACAATATCGCAAATACGGCTTATGCTACTTTTTTCGCTTATCTTGTAGCAGACCTTAAATGGAACATATCCCAGTATCAGAGCACATTCGTAATTACCATCATACTAGTTATATTTTCAGAGATGATCCCCAAGATACTGGGAAAAAAATACAGCAATCAGCTGGCTTCAAAGGTAGTATATCCGTTCCTGTTTTTAAAAGCGGTTTTTTATCCGATAACACACCTTGTAGACATAATAAGTAAAAGACTTTTGAAACTGATGGGTATCCACAGGGGAAAAGACAACTGGGTCGTAATTTCAAGAGACGATATCGGGGTGATTCTTGAGCAGGCTGAAAAAACCAGAGCCGTAAAAAAAGCCGATGCGGCGATCATTAAGAGCATCATGAACCTTGACGAACGTAAAGTTAAAGAGATAATGCTGCATCGAAAAAACATAATTGCTGTGGATATAAAAAGTCCTGTTTACCGCCTGAAAAAAATGATCATGCTGACATCTTTCTCAAAGATCATAGTTTACGACAACGATCTGGACGATATTAAGGGCGCGGCATTCGTGAACGATCTGCTCAAAGATCCCCAGGAGATAAAGGATATAATAAGACCAGTGATGTTCATTCCCGAGAATGCAAGCGTTCTTACACTTTTCAAATCTTTGCAAAAAGAAAAATCGACGATCGCTATTGCTATCGATGAATTCGGAGGATGCGTCGGGCTCGTTACCATGCACGATATTCTTGAGCTTATAATAGGGAAAGTAGATGATCCGCACGATAGCCGGAAATCCGACAGAGGCATAATTTACCGGTCTGAGAACAGGACGTTCATCGTCGCAGGAAATGCCGATCTTGAGGAACTTGACGGCATGATACGAAGTATTACAGGAGGAGACAAGGAGTTGTTCGGCGACAAAAATGAAACGGTGAACGGATTTATAATAAATCACCTCCAGAGGATACCGGAACTGGGCGAAACATTCGAAATTCGTGAGCTGAAGTTCAAGATAGTAAAAGCGAGAAGAAATTTCGTGGAAACAATAATCATACAGCTTAAAGAAATGCGGGAGTCAGAATGAAAATTAAAGTAATATTTACGATCCTTATTACAGCGTCATTATTAAATTCGGCGGACACGGTCTGCAGAACCTTCTGTTCTATAACAAGAGGTTACGACATAAAAAATTATTCAGGCACGATATATGCGGGAACGGACGGCGGGCTTATAATAAATTCCGGCGGGGATAATACAGTTTACGATGCAGATGACGGACTTTATAAAGTCAATGTGTCGGTAATTGAAAAAGATTTCCGAAATTTGCTGTGGCTGGGTCATGGAGACTGCTCGGTAACAGTCTATGATACAGCAAAAAAGAAAGGCATATATCTTAATGATATCGAGCAGGCAGGTGTTTATACGCTCAACGGCATATATTCATCCGGGAAATATGTTTATCTGGCAACAAGCGGCCTTCTAGCAAGATACAGATATAACGATACATATAAAAAATACGAAATATCAGAGTTAAATTCGATGACGGGTTCAGTATCTGCCGTAACAGTTTCGGGCGGAATGATCTATGCGTCTTTCGGGAATAAACTTTACAGAATATTGGAGACAGCTCAGAATATAAATTACCTTAACAACTGGACTCAAATAAGCGCAGGATTCAGTACGGGAACCGCAATAACCGGTTTCGCGGCTGACGGTGTAAAACTCTATGTACTAGCCAACAACGGAATGTATCTTGTAAGCGGAGACGCGGTCGTAAAACAGGTAGTTTTAAATAATGAGTACATTTACGAAGGTTATTTTGACGCTGAATATTTTAATGCGTCAGTATCCCAGACAGGCGCTACTGTAGTAAAAAGAGCTGCGAAAAGCCTAACCGGCGATCCCGAGATAATCTTCGGGACCGAAGAAGCCAATACTGATGATTTTACAGTAATGAACAACCGCGTTTATTTTACTTCACAGACGGGATATTCATATTATGATATCGCAGGCGACACGGAACATCAGATGAGCTTCAATACGCCTAAATTCAAAGGAATAAAAAAATCGGCTATAGATAATACTAACGGCAACCTTGTATATTTATCCGGCGCAAAATTCTCATATATGGACATGACGGGCGATGCATTTTACACAAAATCATTCAGTACAAGGGGAGCGACAACCAACCTCCATTCAAAAGGCAATGGGCTCTACATCTGCACATGGGGTAACGGAGTTAATTATTTCGAGCTTCAGAACGAAGATTACGTGTATAAAAAGAATTACTCGTTCGGCGGAGCGGCGGGAGTAACTGCGCGTTATCCTGTTCATCCGGGGATAAGCGAAGACGGTCAGGGAAAAATATGGATAACCAACTGGGACGATGCGAACGATGATTCAACACTAACGGTTCTGAGTGCTTCAGGAAATGTCGAAAAATCTTTCAAGCTGACTAATTTTACGAGCGGCTATGATGTTTACACGGATACTTTCGGCGGAAAGAGCTGGATCTGGCTGGGTAGTTCAAAGCAGTCTTTCGGAGCTTTGGACGGGATCGGGATCGGAATCTATGACGGCACAAATTTGAGCATTAAAGTGATATCTATGAACGAAGGCATTATAGACATTGTCAGAGACGAAGACAATAAAGTTTGGATAGCTACGAATAACGGAATAAAATATATAGATCTCGATATCGCTCCTTCATCGCCTTCGGCATTTTCATCAGCAAATGTAAACAGCGTATCTTCGGGTCCTATCAGCAATATGATATTCGATGCTGAAGTGAACGGGATAAACGAAAAATGGTTCGCGACGGATAAAGGCATCAGCGTTCTGTCTTCTGACGGGAATTCATGGAGGCATTATGTTCCAAAATACTATTCAGGTACAACAACAGCACCCGGTCAGATCATCAAGACCAATCTGCCGGATTATGTCATCAACGACATTGAATTCGATGAAAAGAACGGGATAGCGATAATTTCATCCGAAAACGGGCTGTCATTCCTCGAATACGGTAAAATTTTCAAGTCAAAAAAAGTGAAGAGCGGCGAAATTCAGACAAAACCGTCGCCTTTTATAAACGACGGAAGCGCGATAATGGGTTTTTATTTTCCCGAGGACGAAACAACATATGATACCGCGAAGATCTTCGATATAAAGGGTTTTCTGATCAGAGGCGGCGACGGTGGAAAAGAACTTGATATTCAGCAGGGCTGGGACGGCCGTGATAATAACGGAAAAATAGTTTCAACCGGAGTTTATCAGGTCATAGCCTACAGCAGGAACGACAGGACAAAAAGTATAACAGGCAAAATCGCAGTCGTCAGGAAGTGAAGGACAGACACATCAGTCAAGTTAAATCAGGCATGAACTCCAAGAGCATAGACTCGGACCCATATAAGCCGAAAATAAAATTCCTTGTAAAAGAGTAACGCCCACATGTATGAAATTGTTGGGGGATTGCGGGCGTCGTTACTGTCTGTCGTTACAAAATTAGATGCGGGTCAGAAAGATTCACGTATCTACTATACCCCCAATATTTTATACATGATGTTGTGCGGTCGTGCATTATTTTCGTGTCAATTTATTTATTTTTTCAATCCATTCGGTTTTTGAATCAGTATATGCTTCTCTATCGTTTCGATATTTCTCAGCAAGTTCTAATTTTAAAGATTCGTATTCTTTTGCAATCGCTTTATTTTTAATCAGGTAATCCCTGAACCTAATTTCATCCCAGTCGCCACTGTATCTGATATGAACATGGTATGCTTGTCCTTTAAATCCATACTTCGTATAGCCTTTCACAAATGTTAAATGAGGAGGGGGGTTTTCTGGACGGGCATTGATTTGGTATTCGAGTAATTTAAATGTGTCCTTTAATTTATTAATACTAATCTGTTCTGTAACTTGCAATAAGATATCAATCGTTGGTTTTGCTTTTATTCTTGGAATTGCAGTACTACCAATATGGTCTATTTTCACTATCTCAGTTTGCGAGAATGAATCAGTAATCAATTTGGCCTCCTCCTTATACAAATCCGACCACTTATCCGAATAATCTTTTATTATAATCGGAAATAATTGACCTAATTCACTGATTGTCATTTCATGTAAATCATTTCGTGCCGTCATATTAAATCAAATCCATTTTTACTCAGTATGAGGTTTGAAGTTAGTTTCCTTGCATGACGCACAACGTGCGGCTAAACGCCACATGGCGTATAGCCGCTACGTTGGAGCTTGTTTTCAGAAGCTAAACGTCATATGGCGTTTAGCCGGAAAATTTAAGCCTATTTCAAGAAGCTATACGAATCGTTTCGTTTATTTCTTCCTTATATCCGGGTCATATTACCTGTAAAAAGTCCATCTGACGCCCCAGATCTCGTCCATTGTGCGCATATCGAATCCGTCGACGGTCTGATATCGGTAATGCTTGTTCGCTTCGTAGATATTACCGTTGAATTCGTATTTATCCTTCAGGAAATTGTCTGATCCGTAATAGAATTCGAAGTTGACTATTCTTGCCGTAAAATTGAAGCTTAGATTATTCATGTATTCAAGGCGGCTGCCGACGTAATATTCCGAATAGCAATGATCGAGCGCGATACTAACCGTCAGCTTGTTGTTGAAGTATTTATCAGTAAAGCTGATCTGCGACAGGTTGTTCATCAAGACCGAATCGTTGATCCTGCCCGATGCTGATCTTAGATACTGTTCGGTAAAGCAAAGTTTGTTTTTGTAATCCGCGCTGAATCCGAACCTGAAGAAATCCCTGCTGTGTATTTTAGAATAATCGAACATGTCGTAACCGGCCTCAATTCCGTAATCTATGCTGCCGAAAATGAAGTCTTTATTGAGCGTGATAAAATTTTCTATAAGTTCGATATCCCGATCATCAGTTTCATCGGTGAAATATCCGTGCGATGTTTCAAACCCGATGTATTGATATTCTTTCGAAAATCCGATATGCGCGGACATTATGTTATCCGAATTATCGTCTGCGGCTGCATATCCCGCGATCGATAAATCTACAATGGCGGATCTTTTATATTCAGGCTTTAAATAGAAAAGGTTTGAATCGTCAATTTTCGTATCGAAGCCTGCCGTGGCTGATAAGACGTTTAAAGTATCAGTATAGATAAGAGTGTTGTAAAAGCTGAAAAAGTTGTCGGTAGAGCCTGAAATTTCATGCAAATGGACGGTTGTGAATCGGTTATTCAGCTGATTATTGATCTTGTTCTCCAAAGAAAGCGCTGATCTTATCTGTTCCGGTTTTACGTGAGAGGAATCAGAAGCGAGAAGGTACTTATCCTCCTTTACGTAAGAAACATCGAGAACGGGTTTTATGCCTCTGACCTGAGGAAGATCTAGTTTCAGCCTGTAGTTCTGACGCGTATAGGGGAACTTGAAATCATCATATTTATCCCTGTTGTCTTTCCAGTCGAAGATGCCGCCGGATACGAGAAAAGAAAAATCAGGTGCGATGAACTGGAAAATGTCTGCTGAAAGATCCCTGTAGTTAAAAAATGCGTCTTTGTATCTCACTTCAGATACCGGCACAGCGCTTTTATACGATCTTGTGAATATCTCCAGCTTTAAACCGTCATTAACGACCGAGTTTCCTTCAATTGCTAAACTGTCAATATTATCGATCTGAAGAAAGGAGATATCGGAAATTTCTTTTCCGTAATATATATTATCGATATAAAGAGAAATTTCTCCGGATGTTTTCCCAGTGCGCTTAAAATATACCGGCTGTGCTGTAATGCCGTAGGTTATTCCCTGAACGGTAATGATCTTTGAAAGCAGATCATAAATGTCCCTTGCAGCGATATCACGTATCTGATCTCTGCCTAAACCGACAGAGCACTCGATCAGTCCGGTTAAGCCTGCAATTAACAAAAATATTGCTTTAATTGTTCTCATAAACCGCTGAGCAGCCTGCTACCAGCCTAGCTTTTCTTCCGCTTCAGCATTAAGTTTTAAATCGATAACTGTACCTTCTTTAACTCTGGCGCCCCACTGAACCGACTGCCCTATTATAATATTAAAAGCCTTATCCTCATCGGTGACCTTTGTTACTGTACCGAGTTTCAACTTGCTTTTTTCAAGGTCCGCTTTTGCTTTTTCAAGAGATTTGTTATAGAGATTGGGAACGATCACCTGCTTGATTATCACTCCTCTGCTTATAACAATATCCACGACCGTATCGGCGTTTATTTCGCTTCCTGCCGGCGGATTATAGCTTATTATCTTATTTTTTTCAATATTGTTGTTTTCTTCGTAATTTTCAGAAATACTCGTGATCCCTGATTTATTGAGAAGATCTTTTGCCGTTGCCAGATCAAGACCTGTTAATTCCGGCATTATCACTTTTTCCGACAGTTCGATCTCTTTAAGTTCTTCTTCAGAGATCGTTTCAAAAGTAACTTCTTCTGCTTTTGATATGATGAGTTTTACAGAATCGCCTGTTTTCGCCTTAAATCCGGGAAGAGGGAACTGTTCGAGCACGATCTCAGGATCTGTTTTCTCTACGTATTTTTCTTCAGTAATGATCTTCAGTCCGAATTCTGAAGCGGCTTTTTGGGCTTCGGTAATTTTAAGATTAACGAAATTCGGAACGACGGCGGAAGTTTCAGGACCGTCCGCAGAAAGAAAGTCTTCCGGCAGTATTTTCTTAAGATCGATAACCCCCGTAAAAATAAGTATTCCTGTAATAATCGATACTAAGAACGAAGTTATAAGTGCTGTAGCGAAAGGTTTCATTTTTTTTGTCCTTTTTTCTTAATGAATACTCTCAATAAATCTTTTTGCGTAATCGAGTTTTGCGTAATCGAAATCCTCTTTATCATTAAAACCCGTAAGTTTTTCGAAATAGAATTTTGCCGATCTGTTGTCGCCTATCGCGGATTTTATCATTCCGATATTGTAGAAGAGGTCAGGGTAGTCGGCGTACTGTTCGGGAGTAAGGTTTCCCAGCGCTTTCGTTATGAGCCTGTCCGCGCCGGGGTAATCTCCCAGGTTGTAATAGACCCACGAGGCAGTCGAAAGGTAGTCGGGATTATCGGGTTCCTTCTCAAGAAGAAGATTGGAGATATCGTAGGCTTCGTTCATATCGCCTCTGCTGTCGGTGATAAATCTGCACAGTTCAAGCATGAACTGTGTTTCATTCGGGAAAAAGCTCAGCTTGATCCTGTATGCTCTGTCCCTCAGTTCTGAAATTCCGGGATGCTTAAAAGTTCTGCTTTTGTTAAAATATCTCAAGCCGAAGAAATCGTCTTTTCCGGAGTAGAAAGCTCTTTTTGCGACGGTCGCGTAATCGGTCACTCCGGTTAATTTGTAAAGATATGAATTGGCAGTTAGATTCTCAGGATCAAGAACAAGAGCCGATTTAAAATAACTCTCCGAGGCAGGCTTATCTATCGTAAAGTTCAGCAGGCCGAGCAGGATAAGATTATCGGTTCTTTTCGGGTCAAGATCCAGCGCTTTTTTTGCAAAATCAATAGCTTCTAAAGTGTTGGATTGAGCGAGATTCGCTTCAGCCGCTGCGGCAAATATTGACGCAAGCGCTAAAGGATCTTTAGAGAATTTATTCGAAAGCGAATTAAGAACATCGCTTAGCCGATTGAAGTCATCATACAGCATGAAGCTCGAAACGAGAGTCTCGAGAAATTTGTCCGATATGATAAATGTTTTATCTTCGATCATGCCTATGTAATGTTCGGCCGAGAGTATGTTGTTGCGCGCAAGAAGAAGAGATGCATAACCAGTGATATTATACGTATATCCCGGATTTGCAATAATCGATGTGATAAGGCCGGTCCCAGCGGATTCGTACAGTCTGTTTTTAAGCATCATAAAATTTTCATCCGCTTTCATAAGAAATCTTTTAAAACTGCGGCTGCCGATGCTTAAAAGAATATCGGAATTCGTTTTGAAATCTAAAAATGAATTAAGCGAGAATTTATCTTCGGGAAGAGCTGAACAATATATCAGGTCGCCGTACCGGTTCATAAATCCGACAGCAGGCAGAGATCCAGTTTCGCCTTTTTTATAAAGATCCGAATTTTTCCCGACGATATACAGCGGTATGTAAGAAGAGTTGATCTTTTTAATTATCTCATAATCGGAAAAAATGTTCTCTTGAGGGCTGTAAACTTCTTCATC